>Ga0335076_10000275_pt1 | contig 45700 bp, 50 predicted proteins | sample Lox_Sample_25_FD_206717 | JGI IMG/M metagenome (GOLD analysis project Ga0335076, IMG submission 206717) | Soil microbial communities from Loxahatchee National Wildlife Refuge, Florida, United States - Lox_Sample_2.5 | ecosystem: Environmental > Terrestrial > Soil > Wetlands | place: USA... | reverse complement strand
GACCGCCTCGACCAGCGGTTCCGTCACCACGTCGACGGCTGGATGCGCCGACAACCGCAGCATCGCGCTCATCACCGTCGACGGGGGCGGCCATGAGTGGCCGCCCTTCGCGACCCAGACGCTGTGGCAATTCTTCGCGGCGCACCCAGGCTGATCATTACAGCTCTTGTGCGACTGTCGAAGAAATGTAACATTGGTGGCATGTCAGATACCCATGTCGTTACCAACCAGGTTCCGCCGCTGGAGAACCACAACCCCGCGGCGTCCGCGGTGCTGGTCGAGGCCCTGATCCGCGAGGGCGGGCAGTGGGGCCTGGAAGAGGTGAATGAGGCTGGGGCGCTGGCCGGATCAAGCCGGGCGCTGCGCTGGGGTGAGCTCGCCGACCGCCACCGGCCGGTGCTGCACACCCACGACCAATACGGGCATCGCGTCGACGAGGTGGAGTACGACCCGGCCTACCACGAGTTGATGCGCGCGGCGATCGGCCACGGCCTGCACGCCGCGCCGTGGGCCGACGACCGGCCCGGTGCTCATGTGGTGCGGGCAGCCAAGATGTCGGTCTGGAATGCCGAACCCGGACACACCTGCCCGGTCTCGATGACGTACGCCGTCGTCCCGGCGCTGCGTCACAACCCCGAACTGGCGGCGATTTACGAGCCGTTGTTGACCAGCCGGGAGTACGACCCCGAGCTGAAGCCGGCGACCACGAAGGCCGGCATTACCGCGGGCATGTCGATGACCGAGAAGCAGGGCGGCTCCGACGTGCGCGCCGGCACCACCCAGGCGACGCCGAACGCCGACGGCACGTACAGCCTGACCGGGCACAAGTGGTTCACCTCGGCGCCGATGTGCGACATCTTCCTGGTGCTGGCGCAGGCGCCGGCCGGGCTGTCGTGCTTCCTGCTGCCGCGGGTGCTGCCGGACGGCACCCGCAACCGAATGTTCTTGCAGCGGCTCAAGGACAAGCTGGGCAACCACGCCAACGCCTCCAGCGAGGTCGAGTACGACGGCGCCGTCGCCTGGCTGGTCGGCGAGGAGGGCCGCGGCGTCCCGACGATCATCGAGATGGTCAACCTCACCCGGCTGGACTGCACGCTGGGCAGCGCCACCAGCATGCGCACCGGCCTGACTCGCGCCATCCATCACGCCCAGCACCGAAAGGCGTTCGGCGCCTACCTGATCGACCAGCCGCTGATGCGCAACGTGCTCGCGGACCTGGCCGTGGAGGCCGAGGCCGCCACGATGGTGGCGATGCGGATGGCCGGCGCCACCGACAATGCGGTGCGCGGCGATGCGACCGAAGCGCTGCTGCGCCGAATTGGCCTGGCCGCCAGCAAGTACTGGGTGTGCAAGCGCTCCACCCCGCACGCCGCCGAAGCACTGGAATGCTTGGGCGGCAACGGCTATGTCGAGGATTCCGGAATGCCGCGGCTGTACCGCGAGGCACCGCTGATGGGCATCTGGGAGGGCTCCGGCAATGTCAGCGCGCTGGATACGTTGCGCGCCATGGCGACTCGTCCCGAATGCGTCGAGGTGCTGTTCAAGGAGCTCACCGAGAGCGCCGGTCAGGACGCGCGGCTGGATGCTCACGTCGAGGAGCTGCGCGAGCAGCTGGCCGACCTGGACAGCATCGCCTACCGCGCCCGCAAGGTCGCCGAGGACATCTGCCTGGCGCTGCAGGGCTCGCTGCTGGTGCGTCACGGGCATCCAGCCGTCGCCGAGGCGTTCCTGACCACCCGGCTAGACGGCCGGTGGGGCGGTGCGTTCGGCACCATGCCGGCCGGGCTGGACCTTGCCCCCATCCTGGAGCGGGCCTTAGTAAAAGGCTGAGCAAAGGGCTGAGTAAAAACAATGACTCACGCGATCAGGCCGGTCGACTTCGACAACCTGAAAACCATGACCTATGAGGTCACCGACCGGGTTGCGCGGATCACCTTCAACCGGCCGGAGAAGGGCAACGCGATCGTGGCGGACACCCCGCTGGAGCTCTCGGCACTTGTCGAGCGCGCGGACCTCGACCCCGATGTGCACGTCATCCTGGTATCGGGGCGCGGCGAGGGTTTCTGCGCGGGCTTCGACCTGTCCGCTTATGCCGACGGCACCGGCTCGGCCGGTGGGACGGGCGCGTATGAAGGCACCGTGCTGGACGGAAAGATCCAGGGGGTCAACCACCTGCCGAATCAGCCGTGGGACCCCATGATCGACTACCAGATGATGAGCCGCTTCGTGCGCGGGTTCTCCAGCCTGATGCACGCCGACAAGCCGACGGTGGTCAAGATCCACGGCTACTGCGTGGCCGGCGGCACCGACATCGCGCTGCACGCCGACCAAGTGATCGCCGCCGCCGACGCCAAGATCGGCTACCCGCCGACGCGCGTGTGGGGCGTCCCGGCGGCCGGCCTGTGGGCCCACCGGCTTGGTGATCAGCGCGCCAAACGCCTTCTGCTCACGGGTGATTGCATCACCGGTGCGCAAGCCGCCGAATGGGGCCTGGCGGTCGAGGCGCCGGATCCGGAGGACCTCGACGAGCGAACCGAGCGACTCGTGCAGCGGATCGCCGCATTGCCGGTCAACCAGCTGATCATGGTCAAGCTCGCGCTCAATTCGGCTCTGCTGCAACAGGGTGTGGCCACCAGCAGGATGGTCAGCACCGTGTTCGACGGTGTCGCCCGGCACACCCCCGAGGGGCACGCGTTCGTGGCCGACGCCGTCGAGCACGGCTTCCGCGAGGCGGTGCGGCATCGCGACGAGCCGTTCGGTGACCACGGCCGCCGAGCGTCGCAGGTCTAGGACAGGTCCAAACGATGGCAGGCATGACGGCCCGGTCGGTGGTGCTCAGCGTGCTGCTCGGCGCCCACCCGGCGTGCGCCACGGCCGGCGAATTGATCGGGCTCACAGCCGATTTCGGCATCAAGGAGACAACCTTGCGGGTGGCGCTGACCCGCATGGTCGGCGCGGGCGACCTGATCCGGTCCGCCGACGGTTACCGGCTCTCGGATCGACTGCTGGCCCGCCAGCGCCGGCAAGACGATTCCATGCGTCCTCGAACCCGGCCGTGGCGGGGAGACTGGCTCGTGCTGATCGTGACCAGCGTGGGTGGTGACGCCCGCACCCGAGCGGCGCTGCGAATGACCATGCACGACAAACGCTTCGGCGAGCTGCGCGAAGGCGTGTGGATGCGGCCCGACAACCTCGATCCGGATCTGGGCGGCGACGTCGCGGCGCGGGTGCGGGTGCTGAGAGCCCGCGACGAGGCCCCCGCCGAGCTGGCCGCCCAGCTGTGGGATCTGCCCGCGTGGGCGGAAACCGGCCACCGGCTGCTCGGCCAAATGGCCCAAGCGCCCGACGTTCCCGGCCGGTTCGTGGCGGCCGCGGCGATCGTGCGCCACGTGCTCACCGATCCGATGTTACCCACCGAACTGCTGCCCGCCCATTGGCCCGGCGACCGGCTGCGCGACGCTTACCACGACTTCGCCACCGAGCTGGCGCAGCGACGTGACCCAACCCGACTCGTGGAGGTGACATGAGTGATCCGGTGCGTATAGAGCGCAACGGCCCGGTGACGACGGTGATCCTCAACCGGCCGCAGGCGCGCAACGCCGTGAACGGCCCGACGGCCGCCGCACTCCACGCGGCGTTCGAGGAATTCGACCGCGACGACACCGCGTCGGTGGCGGTGTTGTGGGGCGACGGCGGAACCTTCTGCGCCGGAGCCGATTTGAAGTCCTTCGGCACACCGGACGGCAATGCCGTGCACCGGACCGGACCCGGCCCGATGGGGCCGACGCGGATGGTGCTGTCCAAGCCGGTGATCGCCGCGGTGAGCGGCTATGCCGTTGCCGGGGGTCTGGAGTTGGCCCTGTGGTGTGATCTGCGGGTGGCCGAGGAGGACGCCGCGTTCGGGGTGTTCTGCCGGCGATGGGGGGTGCCGCTGATCGACGGCGGCACAGTGCGACTGCCCAGGCTGATCGGGCAGAGCCGCGCGATGGACATGATTCTCACCGGCCGTGCCGTGGCGGCCGATGAAGCGCTGGCGATCGGGTTGGCCAACCGGGTGGTGCCCAAAGGCCAAGCCAGGCAGGCGGCCGAGGAACTGGCGGCTCAGCTCGCGGCGCTGCCGCAGCAATGCCTGCGATCGGACCGGCTGTCGGCGCTGGCGCAGTGGGGGAGGCCGGAATCGGAGGCGATCGATTTCGAATTCGCCAGCATTGCCCGGGTCGCCGCAGAGGCCGCGGAGGGGGCCGGGCGGTTCGCCGCGGGGGCCGGCCGCCACGGCGCGCCCGCGAATTAGGCCGGCGCGAAAGGGCGTCGGCCGTCAGCCCTTGTTGATCGTGTTGGTCGACCCGAGGTTTTCGACCTTGGGATCGCCGTCCTTGTAGGTGATGGTGTTGTTCATTCCCACCACCCTGATCCGGGTCTCGACCTTGTCGAAGGTGATCTTGTTGTTCGCACCGAGGACGGTCACGGTCGCGCAGCTGCCGGTGACTGTCAGCGTGTTGTCCGAGCCGCCCACGTTCAGCGATTTGCCGCTCGCGCAATCGAGGGTGGCCGTGGTCCCCATCGATCCGTAGTTCAGCGTGTTCCCGATCTCGACGGAGGTGCTCGCCCCGCTTGTGCTCGTCGGCGCGGCCGCGCCGCTCGTGGTCGCCGTGGTCGTGGCGCTCTTCGTCGTTGTGCTCGTGGAGCCACCGGGCGGGTTGGCCGTTGAACTGCAGCCCGCCAGCACTAAAGCCGCGGCTGCCGCCACCAGGGCGAACAGGGCCAGCCTCTCCGAGCGGTCGGTGATGTGGTCACGCATGGATCCTCGATTCCCCTCGGTGAGTCGCTCGGTTGTAGCACTGCCTCAGCCCGGCACCTGCTGGAGCCGGTTGGTCATGCCCAGTTCGCGGCCGCGGTCCCAGATGAACGGCGTACCGCTGTGGTAGAACACGGTCTGATCCCAGCCGTACACGGTGATGTCGTGCGTGACGGAGTCGGCTACGACGGTGTTGCCCGATCCCATGACCGTCACGGCCCAGCAGTTGCCCTTCGCGTTGACCGTGTTCGCGGTGCCGTTGACGATCAGGGTGGCGTCGTTGCAGTCCAGCGTCTGCTCGAGACCCTGCCCGATGACGTGGGTGTCGCCGTTCTTGGCGTGCGCGGCCGGCGTTGCGGCGGCGGGGATGGCAGCGACGACGATGGCGCAGGTAACCAACGGCCCCGTGACGGTTGTCCGGTTCACTGCGGGCCCCCCTTTGCGACGGGTCAGTCTGTCGAATGAGCGTACTTGCATTCGCGTGGTGGACGGCAGGGTTATTCGCGTTTATCGGCCCCCGACGCCTCGCCATGGCTCAGCGGTTTAACGCGGACCGTCAACTAGAGTCATTAGTTACCCAACCCGGAATCAATCGAAGGGCGATCCCCATGGCAGCTCCGGAACCGCCGTCGGCGGCTGGGCGCCAGCGCGTGGGAAAGTCCGGCTCCCGTCCGGCCAAGCTCAGCCGCGACGGCATCGTCGACGGCGCCCTGACGTTCCTGGACCGGGAGGGATGGGACTCGCTGACGATCAATGCGCTGGCCACGCAGCTGGGGACCAAGGGGCCCTCGCTGTACAACCACGTGGACAGCCTGGAGGACCTGCGCCGCGCGGTGCGGATTCGGGTCATCGACGACATCATCACGATGCTGAACAGGGTCGGCGAGGGTCGCTCCCGGGACGACGCGGTGCTCGTCATGGCCGGCGCCTACCGCAGCTACGCGCATCACCACCCCGGCCGGTACTCGGCGTTCACCCGGATGCCGCTCGGCGGTGATGATCCCGAGTACGCGGCCGCCACCAGAGGCGCGGCCGCGCCGGTGATCGCCGTGCTGGCGTCCTACGGCCTCGACGGTGAGGAGGCCTTCCACGCCGCGCTGGAATTCTGGTCCGCGCTGCACGGCTTCGTGTTGCTGGAAATGACCGGCGTCATGGACGACATCGACACCGACGTGCTGTTCTCCGACATGGTGCTGCGGCTGGCTCGGGGTTTGGAGGGCCTGGAGAGGCGCACCGCACACGACCATGCCGCACCCAATTAGGCGGCCGGCCGCCGCTTTGACCTGCAAGACCGGCGACGGGTATTGTGGTAGCTCGTGCCTGGCGGCTTACGGCGCCTGACGTAAGGAAGTGGATGCCGGGCTAATTCGCATGTCCACGACGCACTGGATCAAATCCCGTGCTCAGCGCACGCGACACACCCGGCCGCGGGGTACTGGGGCTGGGCAAAACTGCAGTACAGAGACTTAAGAGCTGAGCAAGAACACGAACGTCAACACAGAAAGCCGGTAGATGCCAACCATTCAGCAGCTGGTCCGCAAGGGTCGTCGCGACAAGATCGGAAAGGTCAAGACCGCGGCCCTGAAGGGCAGCCCGCAGCGCCGTGGCGTATGCACCCGCGTGTACACCACCACCCCGAAGAAGCCGAACTCGGCGCTTCGGAAGGTCGCGCGCGTGAAGCTGACGAGCCAGGTCGAGGTCACGGCCTACATCCCCGGCGAGGGTCACAACCTGCAGGAGCACTCGATGGTGCTGGTGCGTGGTGGCCGAGTCAAGGACCTGCCCGGTGTCCGGTACAAGATCATCCGCGGTTCGCTCGACACCCAGGGTGTCAAAAACCGCAAGCAGGCTCGCAGCCGTTATGGCGCCAAGAAGGAGAAGAGCTAATGCCGCGCAAGGGGCCGGCGCCCAAGCGTCCGCTGGTCAACGACCCTGTTTACGGATCGCAGCTGGTCACCCAGCTGGTGAATAAGATTCTGCTCAAGGGGAAGAAATCGCTCGCCGAGCGCATTGTTTATGGCGCGCTTGAGCAGGCCAGGGACAAGACAGGTACCGATCCCGTCATCACGCTCAAGCGTGCTCTCGACAACGTCAAGCCCGCCCTGGAGGTGCGCAGCCGCCGCGTCGGTGGTGCGACCTACCAGGTGCCCGTCGAGGTGCGTCCGGACCGGTCCACCACGCTGGCGCTGCGCTGGCTTGTCAGCTTCTCGCGGCAACGCCGGGAGAAGACCATGATCGAGCGGCTGGCAAACGAGATCCTGGATGCCAGCAACGGCCTCGGGGCCTCCGTCAAGCGGCGTGAGGACACCCACAAGATGGCCGAGGCAAACCGCGCCTTTGCACATTATCGCTGGTGAGCATGCCGGGCGCGGAGCCGCGTAGGCGGCGACATTCGGCGGAGCGGCCGGGGCGACAGTAATAGCGAAACAAGCAATCGAAAGAGTGGGAAGACTTCTGTGGCACAGAAGGACGTGCTGACCGACCTGAGCAAGGTCCGCAACTTCGGCATCATGGCGCACATCGATGCCGGTAAAACCACGACTACCGAGCGGATCCTGTACTACACCGGCATCAACTACAAGATCGGTGAGGTCCACGATGGCGCCGCCACCATGGACTGGATGGAGCAGGAGCAGGAACGCGGAATCACCATCACCTCCGCGGCCACGACGACGTTCTGGAAAGACAACCAGCTCAACATCATCGACACCCCCGGCCATGTCGACTTCACCGTCGAGGTGGAGCGCAACCTGCGCGTGCTCGACGGGGCCGTCGCCGTGTTCGACGGCAAGGAGGGTGTCGAGCCGCAGTCCGAGCAGGTCTGGCGGCAGGCCGACAAGTACGACGTCCCGCGCATCTGCTTCGTCAACAAGATGGACAAGATCGGCGCCGACTTCTACTTCTCGGTCCGCACCATGGAGGAGCGGCTCGGGGCCAAGGCCGTGCCGATCCAGCTGCCGATCGGATCCGAGGCCGACTTCGAGGGCGTCGTCGACCTGGTCGAGATGAACGCCAAGGTATGGCGCGGCGAGACGAAGCTGGGCGAGACCTATGACACCATCGAGATCCCGGCCGAACTCGCCGAGCGGGCCGAGGAATACCGCACCGCGCTGCTGGAGATCGTCGCGGAGACCGACGAGGAGCTGCTGGAGAAGTACCTCGGCGGCGAAGAACTCACCGTCGACGAGGTCAAGGCTGCGATCCGCAAGCTGACCATCACCTCCGAGATCTATCCGGTGCTGTGCGGCAGCGCGTTCAAGAACAAGGGCGTGCAGCCGATGCTGGACGCCGTCGTGGACTACCTGCCGTCGCCGCTGGACGTCCCGCCGGCCGTCGGCCATGCGCCCGGCAAGGAGGACGAGGAGGTTGTGCGGCACGCGACGACCGACGAGCCGTTCGCCGCGCTGGCGTTCAAGATCGCCACGCACCCGTTCTTCGGCAAGCTCACCTACATCCGGGTCTACTCGGGGACCGTCGAGTCGGGCAGCCAGGTGATCAACGCCACCAAGGGCAAGAAGGAGCGCCTGGGCAAGCTGTTCCAGATGCACTCCAACAAGGAGAACCCGGTCGAACGGGCCAGCGCCGGCCACATCTACGCGGTGATCGGGCTCAAGGACACCACCACCGGTGACACCCTGTGCGACCCGAACAAGCAGGTCGTCCTCGAGTCGATGACGTTCCCCGCCCCGGTGATCGAGGTGGCCATCGAGCCGAAGACCAAGAGCGACCAGGAGAAGCTGAGCCTGTCGATCCAGAAGCTGGCCGAGGAGGACCCGACGTTCAAGGTCCACCTGGACCAGGAGACCGGCCAGACCGTGATCGGCGGCATGGGCGAGCTGCACCTGGACATCCTGGTGGACCGCATGCGCCGCGAATTCAAGGTCGAGGCCAACGTCGGCAAGCCGCAGGTGGCGTACAAGGAGACCATCAGGCGGCTTGTGCAGAACGTCGAGTACACGCACAAGAAGCAGACCGGTGGCTCGGGCCAGTTCGCGAAGGTCATCATCAACCTCGAGCCCTTCTCCGGCGAAGACGGTGCGACCTACGAGTTCGAGAACAAGGTCACCGGTGGCCGCATCCCACGGGAATACATCCCGTCGGTGGATGCCGGCGCGCAAGACGCCATGCAGTACGGCGTGCTGGCCGGCTACCCGCTGGTGAATCTGAAGGTCACCCTGCTCGACGGCTCCTACCACGAGGTCGACTCCTCGGAAATGGCGTTCAAGATCGCGGGTTCCCAGGTGCTGAAAAAGGCGGCGGCGCAAGCACAGCCGGTGATCCTGGAACCGATCATGGCCGTCGAGGTCACCACGCCCGAGGACTACATGGGCGATGTGATCGGCGACCTGAACTCCCGCCGTGGCCAGATCCAGGCCATGGAGGAGCGGGCGGGTGCGCGCGTCGTTCGGGCACACGTGCCGCTGTCGGAGATGTTCGGCTACGTCGGCGACCTGCGGTCCAAGACTCAAGGCCGGGCGAACTACTCTATGGTGTTCGACTCGTACGCCGAAGTACCGGCGAACGTGTCGAAGGAGATCATCGCGAAGGCGACGGGCCAGTGACGGAGGCGACGGCGAGTAAGCAAAGCTTACGAGTAAGGAGCCGACCGATGGATCCAGCGCTGGTCGGAGTAACCTTGCCGGGTCACTAGAACCCTTGGGCGCGGCACAACTGAAAACATCAACACTGCTTAACAAAGCACCAACAAGTCGGAGGACACAACAGTGGCGAAGGCGAAGTTCCAGCGGACCAAGCCCCACGTCAACATCGGGACCATCGGTCACGTTGACCACGGCAAGACCACACTGACCGCGGCTATCACCAAGGTCCTGCACGATAAGTTTCCGGACCTGAACGAGTCGAAGGCGTTCGACCAGATCGACAACGCTCCCGAGGAGCGTCAGCGCGGTATCACCATCAACATCGCGCACGTCGAGTACCAGACGGACAAGCGTCACTACGCCCACGTCGACGCCCCGGGTCACGCCGACTACATCAAGAACATGATCACCGGCGCGGCCCAGATGGACGGCGCGATCCTGGTGGTCGCCGCGACCGACGGCCCGATGCCGCAGACCCGTGAGCACGTGCTGCTGGCCCGCCAGGTCGGCGTGCCCTACATCCTGGTCGCGCTGAACAAGGCCGACGCCGTGGACGACGAGGAGCTGCTCGAGCTCGTCGAGATGGAGGTCCGCGAGCTGCTGGCCGCCCAGGAGTTCGACGAGGACGCTCCGGTGATCCGCGTCTCGGCGCTCAAGGCGCTCGAGGGCGACGCGAAGTGGGTCGAGTCCGTCGAGGAGCTGATGAACGCGGTCGACGAGTCGATCCCGGACCCGGTCCGCGAGACCGACAAGCCGTTCCTGATGCCGGTCGAGGACGTCTTCACCATCACCGGCCGCGGCACCGTGGTCACCGGTCGCGTGGAGCGCGGCGTCATCAACGTGAACGAGGAAGTCGAGATCGTCGGCATCCGCCCGTCCACCACCAAGACGACCGTCACCGGTGTGGAGATGTTCCGCAAGCTGCTGGACCAGGGGCAGGCCGGCGACAACGTCGGGCTGTTGCTGCGTGGTATCAAGCGTGAGGACGTCGAGCGCGGCCAGGTCGTGACCAAGCCCGGCACCACCACGCCGCACACCGAGTTCGAAGGCCAGGTCTACATCCTGTCCAAGGACGAGGGTGGCCGGCACACGCCGTTCTTCAACAATTACCGTCCGCAGTTCTACTTCCGCACTACCGACGTGACCGGTGTGGTGACGCTGCCGGAGGGCACCGAGATGGTGATGCCCGGTGACAACACCAACATCAATGTGAAGCTGATCCAGCCCGTTGCCATGGACGAGGGTCTGCGATTCGCGATCCGCGAAGGTGGCCGCACCGTCGGCGCCGGCCGGGTCACCAAGATCATCAAGTAGGTCTCTGCAAGCAAAGCCCGGGCCGCCGATTTCGGCAGCCCGGGCTTTGTGCGTTCCCGGTCTGCGCAAACCACTACGAACCGGCGCAATCGGGGTTGGGCGAATTCGGCAATTTGTTGGCGGAGCCCGCTCGGCAGGATAAACTACGATCTCCGCCTGTTGAGTCCGTGTCTAATGACCGGCCAATTGCTGAAGCCGTGATCGTGCCGGGAGGTTCGGATGTCGTTCGTGTTCGCGACGCCGGAGTATGTCGCGGCCGCGGCATCCGACTTAGCGAACATCGGTTCGACGCTCAGCTCCGCCAATGCGGCGGCCCTGGCCCCGACCTCGGGGGTGCTGGCCGCCGGTGCCGACGAGGTGTCGGCGACGATCGCGGCGTTGTTCGGCGCGCATGCGCAGATCTATCAGGCGCTCAGCGCCCAGGCGGCGCTGTTCCACGACCAGTTTGTGCAGCTCATGAGCGGCGGCGGGGCGCAGTACGCGCTCACCGAGGCCGCCAACGCCTCGCCGCTGCAGACGGTCGAGCAAGGGGTGATGAGCGGGATCGGTGCGCCCACCCAGGCGGCGGCCGCGGCCCCAGTGACCGGCAACAGCGCCACCGCGGGGCTGGCAACCGGCGCCAGCGGCGGGTCCGGCGCGTTCGGCGCCGGCGGTAACGGCGCCGTCGGCCGGCTGGTCGGCGCGACTGCGGGCAGCGGCGGCGTCGGCCCCGCCGCAGCGGCGGTCAGCAACGGCGGCGCATCGTTCGGCACCGGCTGGGCCGGTTTCGCCGGCAGCTTGCCCGCCGGCCAGAATCTCGGCGCTGTCCCCGTGACCGGTGGAAGCGGCGGGCTGGTCGCGTCCGGCGGTGCCGTCGAGGCCGCGGAGAGCGCTGAGGGGCTCGGGATCGGCGGATACGGGGCGACGCCGTTAGCGGCCACGCCACTGGCGGCGGTGCCGGCGGCGGCGCCGGTCAATAACGCCGCAATGGCCCGACCTGCTACACCGGCCTACTCCCCGGCGGCGGCACCAGCGGCCGAGTCTTCCGACGACTGAGCGCGCCCCGACGCGGTTTGCGAGCGTCGGGCACGCGACAGCGTTAATCTGACACGGACTTCCCAGCGAGGCGAGGAGAGACACGTGTTGGCGCGCTACCTGAAGGCACAGTTAATGGTTTTGCTGTGCGGCGGCCTGGTGGGGCCCATCTTTTTGATCGTCTACTTCACTCTCGGGTTCGGCGACCTGCTGCAGTGGATGCTCTACGTCGGCCTGCTGATCACCGTGGCCGACGTGGTCATCGCCCTCGCGTTGGCCAGCTACGGGGCCAAGTCGTCGGCCAAGAACGCGGAGCTGGAGCAGACCGGCGTGCTGGCGCTCGCCCAGATCACCGGCCTCAGCGAGACCGGGACGTGGATCAACAATCAGCAGGTGGTCAAGGTCCACCTGCACATCTCCGGGCCCGGGTTCTTGCCGTTCGACAGCGAAGACAGGGTGATCGCCAGCCTCACCCGGCTCGGCAACCTCAACGCGCGCAGGGTCGTGGTCCTGGTCAACCCCACCACCCAGGAATACCGAATCGACTGGGAGCGAAGCGCTTTGGTCAACGGGCTGGTGCCGGCGCAGTTCACCCTGGCCGAAGACAACAGGACCTACGATCTCAGCGGACAAGCCGGGCCGCTGATGGAGATCCTGCAGATCCTCAAGGCCAACAACGTGCCGCTCAACCGGATGGTCGACATCCGGTCCAATCCGGCGCTGCGCCAGCAGATCCAGGCCGTGGTCCGGCGGGCGGCCGAACAGCAGGCTCCGGCCGCCCAGCCCGCGGCGGCGGGCGGCCCGGCACCGGCCCCCGCGCCACCGCAACCGTCGATCGCCCGGCGTCTCCAGGAGCTGGAAACGCTGCGTGCCAGCGGTGTGCTGAGCGACCAGGAGTACAACAGCCGACGGGCCCAGATCATCTCCGAAATCTAAAAGCCCCGGGCGCGTTAGAACACGTTTCAGTTCCGCTGCTAGCCTTACGGCGTCTGTGGGGCTCCCATAAGGCAGGGCGAAAGGGGGCTAGACGTGGCTGGACAGGCTGGATCACTGCAGGGACGGGTGGCCTTCATTACCGGCGTCGCCCGGGCGCAGGGGCGGTCGCACGCGGTGCGGCTCGCGCGGGAAGGCGCCGACATCATCGCGCTCGATATCTGCGCGCCGGCGTCGGACACCCTGACCTACACGCCGGCCACCCCCGAGGACCTCAGCGAGACCGTCCGCCTGGTCGAAGCCGAGGGTCGCAAGGTGCTGGCCCGCGAGGTGGACATCCGAGAGGATGCCGCGCTGCGGCAACTGGTGGCCGACGGCGTCGAGCAGTTCGGCCGGCTCGACATCCTGGTCGCCAACGCCGGAGTGCTGGGTTGGGGCCGGGTTTGGGAGCTCACCGATGAGCAGTGGGACACGGTCATCGGAATCAACCTGACCGGCACCTGGCGCACCCTGCGCGCCACAATCCCGGCGATGATCGAGGCCGGAAACGGGGGTTCCATCGTGATCGTCAGCTCGTCGGCGGGTCTGAAGGCCACACCGGGCAACGGCCATTACGCGGCCAGCAAGCACGGACTCACCGCGCTGACCAACACCCTGGCGATCGAGCTCGGCGAATACAACATCAAGGTCAACTCCATCCACCCCTACTCCGTCGACACCCCGATGATCGAGCCGGAGGCGATGATGGAGATATTCGCCAAGCACCCCCGTTATGTGCACAGCTTCCCGCCAATGCCGTTGCAGTACAAGGGTTTCATGACGGCCGACGAGGTATCGGACGTCGTGGTCTGGTTGGCCGGCGACGGCTCGGGCACGCTGTCGGGCACGCAGATCCCCGTCGACAAGGGCGCCTTGAAGTACTGACCGGCGATCGTGGTATGAACACCACGTGACCAGTAGCCAAGGCGTCAAGCACATCGTGATCGTGGGCGGCGGGCTTGCCGCCGCCCGGACCGCCGAGCAACTGCGTCGGTCGGAATACACCGGCCGCATCACGATCGTCAGCGACGAGGTGCATCTGCCCTACGACCGCCCGCCGCTGTCGAAGGAGGTGCTGCGCAAAGAGGTCGACGACGTGGCCCTCAAACCGCGCGAGTGGTACGACGAGAAGGACATCATCCTGCGACTCGGCTCCGCGGCCACCGGACTCGATACGGCCGAGCAGACGGTGACGCTCGACGACGGGACGGTGCTGGGCTACGACGAACTCGTGATCGCCACCGGGTTGGTGCCGCGCCGCATTCCGGCGTTCCCAGACCTGGACGGCATTCGGGTGCTGCGCTCGTTCGACGAGAGCATGGCGTTGCGCGAGCACGCGTCCGCCGCGCGGCGCGCGGTCGTCGTCGGCGCCGGTTTCATCGGCTGCGAGGTGGCGGCCAGCCTGCGCAGCCTCGGGGTGGAGGTGGTGCTGGTCGAACCGCAACCCACTCCGCTGGCGGCGATACTCGGCGAGCAGATCGGCGAGCTGGTGGCGCGGCTGCATCGCGACGAAGGGGTCGACGTCCGCCTCGGGCTCGGCGTGGCGGAGGTCCGCGGCCAGGGGCACGTGGACACCGTGGTGCTGACCGACGGCACGGAGCTGGCGGCCGACCTGGTCGTGGTCGGCATCGGATCACGTCCGGCTACCGAGTGGCTCGAGGGCAGCGGCGTCGAAGTCGACAACGGTGTCATCTGCGACGAAGCCGGGCACACCAGCGCGCCGAACGTGTGGGCGCTGGGCGACGTCGCCTCCTGGCGTGATTCGACGGGACACCAAGCGCGCGTGGAACATTGGAGCAACGTCGCCGACCAGGCCCGCGTGGTGGTGCCCGCGATGCTCGGGCAGGACGTGACGTCGGCCGTGGTCGTGCCGTATTTCTGGAGCGACCAATACGACGTCAAGATCCAGTGCCTGGGAGAGCCGGAAGCCACCGACACCGTCCATCTCGTCGAGGACGACGGGCGCAAATTCCTGGCGTATTACGAGCGCGACGGGGTGCTGGTCGGCGTGGTCGGCGGTGGGATGCCCGGCAAGGTCATGAAGGTCCGGGCCAAGATCGCCGCCGCCACCCCCATCGCTGAGGTGCTGGGCTGACAGTCAGATGCCCAGGGTGGCGATACTCGACGATTACGCCGGCGTAGCGCTCGACCTCGCCGACTGGTCGCCGGTGCGGATGCGTTCCGAGGTATCCGTTTTCGACCGGCACCTGTCCGAGGAGGAGGCCGCGGAGGCGTTGCGGCCGTTCGACGTGATCTGCACCATGCGCGAGCGCATGGCGCTTCCGCGCACGCTCATCGAGCGGCTGCCGAACCTCAAACTCATCACCATCGTCGGCAGGAGCCTGCCCAACCTGGACCTGGCCGCGGCCAGCGAGCGCGGTGTGTTGGTCGCCCACTCGGACTTCGCCAATCCGCGATTCGGGTCCGTGCGCGACGCCACCCCGGAACTGGCGTGGGGGTTGATGATCGCGACCGTACGCAACCTGGCCGAAGAGCATCGGCGGATGCGTGACGGCGGATGGCAGACCACCACCGGTATGACGTTGTCCGGCAAGACGCTTGGGCTGCTCGGTCTGGGCAGGACCGGCAAGCGCATGGCCGAATACGCGAAAGTGTTTGGCATGCAGGTCATTGCGTGGAGCCAGAATCTCACCGAGGAGGCCGCGACCGCGGTCGGCGCCCGCCGGGTCGAGAAGGCGGCACTGTTCTCGGAATCCGACGTCGTCTCGATCCACCTGGTGCTTTCCGAGCGCACCCGGGGTTTGGTCGGTCGGCCCGAGCTGGCCTTGATGAAGCCACACGCCTACTTGATCAACACCTCCCGCGGGCCGATCGTGGATGAGGCCGCCCTGATCGACGCGCTCGCGACCGCACGCATCGCCGGCGCGGGGCTCGACGTCTACGACATCGAACCCCCGCCGCCCGACCATCCGTTGCGGTTACTTCCCAATGTGACGTTGTCTCCCCACCTGGGGTACGTCACCCGCGAGATGCTCAGCGCCTTCTACTCGGACACGATAGAGGCCGTGGTGGCCTGGCTGGACGGGGCGCCCATCCGGATCGCCAACCCCGGGGCCTAGAACTCTCCCAAATAGAAGCGCCCGCCCTGATCGTCCGCGCATTCGGCGGTCACGCCGTATGGCTGGCGGGCCGGCTCGGCGAGCACGGTGCCGCCGGCCTCGCGCACACGCGTGACGGCCGCGTCGATGTCCGACACGGTCCACATCGGCACCGTCGTCGGATCGGCGCTGCCGCCGGCGGCGCCGGCCATCGGGTGCGTCCCGACCACCTGCCATCCGTCGGCCACCTGCCCGGGCTCGAAGGTCCATCCCAGCACGCGGCCATAGAATTCCCGGAAGCCGGCGGAGTGGGGCACCTGGTAGGTGACGTACGAGAGCTCGCCGGGTCCGGATCCGTTGAGTTCCGGACGCTTTCGCCCGGCCGGCGGCTCGAAAACCGCGAACGCCACCCCTTGCGGGTCGGTGGCGTCGAGCAGCGCGCCGTAGTCGGTGTGACGGATCTCGCCCGGGACGCCACCCGCCTCCGCTATCGCCGCACGGGCGGCTTGCACGTCGGCGACGGCGTAGCAGCAGAACAGGGTGGGCGTTCCCTGATTCGCCGAAATGCCGGTCGGCAGTTCGGTATTGGTGACCCGATGCGACGACCGATCGTACGTCCAGCCCAGGACATGGCCGTAGAAGGCGGCCGCGCGCTCGGTGTCGGGGGTCCACACCGAGACGTAGCCGATGTCGCCGTGCAGAATGCCGGCAGCGGGTGCGGCCGTGGGGCCGGTCAGCATCCAGCGGTGCCCGAACGGGTCGATGATGCTCGCGTTGCGGCTCCCGTAGCTTTCGTAGATCTCGCGCTGGACGGCGGCGCCGTGTTCTCGCGCCCTCTGCAGGGCGGCATCGGCGTCGGCGACGTGCAGCATCAGGCTCACCGAAACCCCGCCGGGCGCGGGAGCCCGCAGCCCGAGTTCCGGATGCTCATCGGCCAGGTACAGCACGCCGTCGCCGATCATGATTTCCGCGTGCCCGATTCGGCCGTCCTCCATGACAATCGGCTCACCGACAACGGCGGCGCCGAACGCATCGGTGTACCAGGCGATTGCCGCGCGCGCGTTCGCGACGCTCAGGTAAGGCAGCGCGGCCGGTCGGGGCGCCTGCCGCGCAACGGATTCGGTGAGTTCGGAAATGGCACTGGCGGTGCCGCTCATGACAACTCCTTCCGGGAGGATTAGTGCGGATTCCAATTGCCGGCGCAGACGCGCGGCGAAAGCCGGATCGGGTTGAACCGGAAGGTCATCGGTACGCAGCACATTCAGCGGGTCGTCGCGCCGAATCATGACGTGCCTCCTTCCGGATACTGCCGTTTGAAAGCCCGGCGGGCCCGGACCAGTAGCGCTTCGGTGGCGTGTACGGTGCGCCCGATGAGCTCGGCGCATTCTCCGACGGAGCAGTCGTCCATATAGCGCAGCACCAGCACCGTGCGATGCGGCTCGGCCAGCCGGGCCAGCACGGCTTCGGCGACCAGGCGATCCAGCTCGGCGTCCCAGTCGTCGGCTACCGCTTCGAGCGCCGGCTCCGGCGGTTCGGCGACCGGCACGGTCAGCCGTTGCCGACCGCGCCGATAGTGGTCGGCCAGCTTGTGGCGTGCCACGCCGAGCAGCCACGGAATCGAGATCGGCGGCGGATCGCTTCTCCGCGCGGCATCCATCGCCGCAAGAAACGTCTCCGACGTCAGGTCCTCGGCCGTTCCGCGGTCGCCGCAGCGCCGAACGAAGTACCCGTAGACCACGGGCAACGCCTCGTCGTAGAGCGTCAACAGCGCGCGTCGAGCGTCGGATAGGTGGTCCGCTTCGGCGCTCACATCCTTATCGTCGCCGCCCCGGGGCGAACTCCGACGGGGTTGGAGCGAATATCTACTGCCAATTAACCGGCGGACCGTGGGGATGGCATTCGCCGAGGATCGCCAGCTCGCCACTTGGCCAGCTGCGGGCGCGCACCAGGAATTTGAGCGGCGCGCCTGGCCCTTGGGCTGCGGGGCGCGCCGGCTCCAGGGTGAGGTGGGCGAACGGCGACCCCGCACCGGCTTGCGCGCCCAGCGCTTCGATTCCCTCGCGGACCGCGGCGCGTTCGTCGTCCGACAGGTACTGCCAGGTGATCGAATGCCACAGCACGGTCAACGCGCCGTCGGCGAGTGCCAGCCCGGCGACCGCCTCGGCCGCGGTGTTGCGGTGTAGCCGCGCGGGGACGTTGCGGGCCACCGCGATGGCGCCGCGCAAACGGTCCAGCCGCGCGTCCTGGTCGGGCCAGACGTAGCTCAGGACGGTCATTTCCCCGTCGGTGCCGGTGACGTCGATGGGCGCGATGTCGTAACCGTTTCGCTCGACGATCCGGACCGTGCCGTCGGGCGGCAGCGCGCCGCGCCACGCGTCGTCGATGGTCACCGGCGAGCCGGCCGGTCCCCACTGTCGGCCGCCGTACCGATACTGGTAATGGTCGGCCCGCATGTTCAGCCCCGCGCTCGAACCGATCTCGAAAAGCCTTATCGGCAAACCAAGTTGCCGATTGAGATTCAACAACCCACCGATCAGCGCGGCGGATCGACCCACCTCGTTGGTCTGTGGCGGTTGGTCGAGTGCCGCGCGCAGCGTGTCGGTGTGGTGGGCCGCGGTGCGCAGGATTTCGGGCCAGGCGTTCGCCGCGTCCCAGCTACCCCCGGTGCTGGGATACCAGCGGCGCAATTCCGGCGCCCGGCCGTCCAGCACCAACCGGTGCAGGCCGCCGAGCAGCCGAAGCGGCACGGCGTGGCGCGACGGATCGTCTTCGTGGCCGGCCAAAATGGCAGCGAAGACCCCGTCGGCTTCGACGTCGCCGGCCACCAGATCGAAGAGTTCCCCGTACATCGCGGAGCCCGAGGCGGCGCAGAACCGGCCCTGCGATCGCAGCGTGTGCAGCAGGTGCTCGGTGCCCGCGTTCATCGGTCCAGCCTTTCCAGCCCGGCGCCGACGACGTCGAACGCATTGCCGAGTGCGGTGGGCAGCGGGACGGACTCGTTGCTCAGCCAGTGCTCGTAGGCGCTCAATGCCACCCCCAGCATCGTCCAGGCGACGGTCTGGGGCAGCGGGTCGGTTGTTTTGACGCCCAGCCGGTGCGCCACGAAGCCCGCCATCACCTCGCGCCAGCCGGCATACATCGTCATCGAATAGGCCTGCAGCTCTGCGGTTTCCAGGATGACGCGCATGCGTTGCCGGTGCCGGACGGTCTCGCACTCGTCGAAGGTGTTGAACGCCAGCAGCGCCGCGCGCAGCGCCTGGCTCAGCGGAACCCCCGGGTCGACGTTGTCGAGCAGCTCCTGCAGGTGCGCGAGGTGAGCGTCGAAATCGCCCCAGAGGATGGCGTTCTTGGACGCGTAATAGCGAAAAAGCGAGCGGCGGGCAATGCCGGCCGCCTGCGCGACATCGTCGACGCTCACCTCGGCGAACCCTCGGGCGGCGAACAACTCGAGGGCGACGTCGGTGATGTGCCCCGGTGTCGTCGAGCGGCGCCGGCCCACCCGCGACTCCGGCATCATCAGACCCGCCCTTCCATTGCGGCACTCGATGCCATATTGTGTCCAGAACGATTCATCCTTGTCGAGTCCTATTGAGAGGAAATCTACATGGACCACGAAACCGAGAACGAGACCCAACTCGTCACCGAGACCCTGGTGGAAGAGGTGTCCATCGACGGGATGTGCGGGGTCTACTGATCCGCGTGTTCGACCCTGACCGCGGTTGGCGGTTGCACCCGCAGGTGGCGGTTCGGCCCGAGTCCTTCGGCGCGCTGCTCTACCACTTCGGCACCCGCAAGCTGTCCTTTCTGAAGAACCGCACCATCCTCGCGGTGGTGCAATCGCTGGCCGACCATCCCGATGTGCGGTCCGCCTGCCGCGCCGCGGGTGTGGACGACACCGGGCAGGGGCCCTACCTGCACGCGCTGGGCGTGCTGGCCGATTCAAAGATGTTGGTTCTCCAGGAGGCCCAATGACCGCCGCAACTTCTGCGGTTCCCCGGCTCATCGAGCAGTTCGAACGCGGGCTGGACGCGCCCATCTGTCTGACGTGGGAGCTGACGTACGCGTGCAACCTGGCCTGCGTGCACTGCCTTTCGTCGTCGGGCAAACGCGACCCGCGGGAACTGTCCACCCGCGAATGCATGGACATCATCGACGAGTTGGAACGCATGCAGGTGTTCTACGTCAACATCGGCGGCGGGGAGCCCACGGTTCGCCCCGACTTCTGGGAGCTGGTCGACTACGCCACCGCGCACCACGTCGGCGTCAAGTTCTCCACCAACGGGGTCCGGATCACTCCGGAAGTCGCGGCCCGGTTGGCCGCCAGTGACTACGTCGACGTTCAGATCTCGCTCGACGGCGCCACCGCCGAGGTCAACGACGCCGTCCGTGGCGTCGGGTCGTTCGCGATGGCGGTGCGCGCGCTGGAGAATCTGGCCAACGCGGGGTTCACTCAAAATGGAGGGGCCAAGATCTCCGTGGTCGTGACCCGGCACAACGTCGACCAGCTCGACGAATTCGCAGCATTGGCAAGCTGTTACGGTGCCACCCTGCGGATCACCCGGCTGCGTCCCTCGGGCCGGGGCGCGGACGTGTGGGAAGACCTGCACCCCACCGCCGCCCAGCAGGTTCAGCTCTACGACTGGCTGGTCGCCAAGGGGGAGCGGGTGCTCACCGGTGACTCCTTCTTTCATCTGTCGCCGCTCGGCGAGTCCGGCGCCCTGGCCGGTTTGAACATGTGCGGAGCCGGCCGGGTGGTGTGCCTGATCGACCCGGTGGGCGACGTGTACGCGTGCCCGTTCGCCATCCATGACCGCTTCCTTGCGGGAAACATCCTGTCTGACGGGGGATTTGGCAACGTCTGGAAGAACGCCCCGCTGTTTCGTGAGCTGCGCGAACCGCAGTCCGCGGGCGCCTGCGGCAGCTGCGGGCACTACGACAGCTGTCGGGGAGGGTGCATGGCGGCCAAATTCTTCACCGGCCTGCCGATCGAGGGGCCGGACCCCGAATGCGTCCAAGGGCATAGTGCGTCGGCGCTGGCCCGCGAGCGACGGACACCGCGACCGCGCGCCGACCACTCGCACGGGCGGCGGGTCCGCCAACCGGTGCCGCTGACGCTGACGGTAAGACCGCCGGCCACGCCCCCGGCGCGGCTCTGCAACGAAAGCCCACTCTAGTCATGGCCGACCAATGGTTCGAAACGGTCGCCGTTGCTCAGCAACGCGCTAGGCGACGGTTACCGAAATCCGTTTATGCGTCTTTGATTTCGGCAAGCGAAAAGGGAATTACGGTTTCCGAAAATGTCGAAGCGTTCGCCGAACTCGGTTTTGCGCCCCATGTCGTCGGTGCGCAGGAAAAGCGCGACTTGTCGACTACCGTTATGGGACAGGATATTTCACTGCCGGTACTCATTTCGCCGACCGGCGTTCAAGCGGTTCATCCCGACGGTGAGGTGGCCGTCGCGCGGGCCGCGGCGGCGCGGGGAACGGCGATGGGGCTGTCCTCCTTCGCCAGTAAACCGATCGAGGACGTCATCGCCGCCAACCCCAAACTGTTCTTCCAGGTGTACTGGCTCGGTGGGCGCGACGCCATCGCCGAGCGCGTGGAACGGGCGCGTCAGGCCGGCGCGGTCGGTTTGATCGTCACGACCGACTGGACGTTCTCCCACGGCCGGGACTGGGGTAGCCCCAAGATCCCCGAGAAGATGGACTTGCGAACCTTCGTGCGGTTGTCCCCGGAGGCGATCGTTCGGCCGCGATGGCTGTGGAAGTTCGGTAAGACGCTGCGGCCCCCGGAGCTGAGGGTGCCCAATCAGGGACGCCGCGGCGAGCCCGGCCCCCCCTTCTTCGCCGCATACGGGGAGTGGATGGGCACACCGCCGCCAACCTGGGAAGACATCGCCTGGCTACGCGAACTGTGGGGCGGGCCGTTCATGCTCAAGGGCGTCATGCGCGTCGACGATGCCAAAAGGGCCGTGGACGCGGGTGTTTCGGCGATCTCGGTGTCGAACCACGGTGGCAACAACCTGGACGGCACGCCGGCGTCGATTCGCGCCCTCCCCGCGGTGGCCGAGGCGGTCGGCGACCAGGTGGAGGTGCTGCTCGACGGTGGCATCCGGCGCGGGAGTGACGTCGTCAAGGCGGTGGCGCTGGGGGCGCGCGCGGTGATGATCGGCCGCGCGTACCTGTGGGGCCTCGGGGCGGCGGGCCAGGCCGGCGTCGAAAACGTCCTCGACATTTTGCGCGGGGGCATCGACTCGGCGCTGATGGGTCTGGGGCACTCCTCGGTCCACGACCTCAACCCGGATGACATCCTGATGCCGGCCGGCTTCGCGCGGGCGCTCGGTGTGCCTCCCGCCTAAATTTGGGCATGTTGGGCGTTCTTGCCAGGTTTTGGGTTTGAACCGTTTTCACCCGGCGCGCGGAATGCCCCTTTACTCTCATTCCGCGACCGCGAAAATTGTGGTGCTCACGGGGTACCCGTGACCAACGAGCCATAAAATCTGACCGCTTGGTGAACAAGGCAGAAAAAAATTACTTTGATGGGTCAACAATTGGTGCACGCCAGGTGAATTCGTCCTACCATCAGCCAGTGCCCGTAGTCGGCGAATTAGGAGCGGTGGCGTCGAGCCAGCTATTAAGTACCCCGCCGTCAATAATGGTCCCGCTTGGGTCGACGGAACAACACGGTCCGCACCTACCGCTGGACACCGACACCCGGATCGCGACCGCGGTCGCCCGCGGGGCCCGGGCCCGCCTCGAACAAGAATGGTTGGTCGCACCGGCCATCGCCTACGGCGCCAGCGGCGAGCACCAAGACTTCGCCGGAACGATCTCGATCGGCACCCAAGCCCTGACGATGCTCCTGGTGGAGTACGGCAGGTCAGCCGCCTGCTGGGCCCAGCGCCTGGTCTTCGTCAACGGCCATGGCGGCAATGTCGGCGCGTTGAACAGCGCGGTGCGCACGCTGCGCGCCGAGGGCCGGGACGCCGGATGGTGCCCCTGCGTGGCCGCCGGCGGCGACGCCCACGCCGGCCATACCGAAACATCGGTGTTGCTGCATATCTCGCCGACCGACGTGCTGACCGACCGGTGGCTCACCGGTAACCGCGCACCGTTGCCCGAATTGCTCCCCTCGATGCGCCGCGGGGGAGTCGCGGCGGTCACCCGGGCCGGGGTATTGGGGGACCCGACCACCGCGACCGCTGCCGAGGGCAAACGCATCTTCGCCGAGATGGTCGGCGAGTGTGTCCGTCGCGTCGCCCGGTGGTCGCCCGGGCCCGACGGGATGCTGACATGACCCAGCCACGGTTACCGGACGGATTCGCCGTCCAGGTCGATCGCCGCGTGCGGGTACTCGGCGACGGCTCGGCCCTGCTTGGTGGCTCACCGACGCGCCTGCTCAAGTTGGCTCCCGCGGCCCAGAGCATGCTGGCCGACGGCCGCCTGAAGGTTCGCGACGACGTCAGTGCCCAACTGGCCCGCACCCTGCTGGACGCCACGGTGGCCCACCCCCGGCCGGCGGGCGGCCCGTCGCATCGCGACGTGACCGTGGTAATCCCGGTGCGGGACAACGTTCCCGGTGCGCGGCGACTGGTGAGCGCGCTGCGCGGATTGCGCGTCATCGTGGTGGACGACGGGTCGTCCCCACCGATCGAGCCCGAAGACTTCATCGGCGCACACTGCGACATCGAGGTGTTGCGCCACTCCTACAGCAAGGGTCCGGCGGCGGCCCGCAATACGGGGCTGGCCGCCTGCACGACCGACTTCGTCGCGTTTCTGGACTCCGACGTGATGCCGCGGCGGGGCTGGCTCGAAGCCCTGCTGGGTCACTTCTGCGATCCATCCGTCGCCCTCGTCGCGCCGCGCATTGTCGGGTTGTCGCACAACGAGAACGTGGTGGCGCGCTACGAGGCGGTGCACTCGTCTCTGGACCTCGGGGAGCGCGAGGCCCCGGTGCTGCCCCACAGCACGGTGTCCTACGTTCCAAGCGCGGCGATCATCTGTCGCCGCTCGGCCATCGGCGACGTCGGGGGCTTCGACGAGACAATGCAGTCCGGGGAGGACGTCGACCTGTGCTGGCGGCTCATCGAGGCGGGCGCGCGGCTGCGTTACGAGCCGATCGCCCAGGTCGCCCACGATCACCGCACCGAATTGCGGGATTGGCTCACGCGCAAGGCCTTCTATGGCGGCTCGGCGGCCCCGCTGTCCGTGCGGCACCCGGACAAGACGGCGCCGGTGGTGATCTCCGGGTGGGCGTTGATGGCCTGGATTCTCATGGCGCTGGGGACGAGCCTTTCTCAACTCGCCTCCCTCGTCGTCGCCCTGCTGACGGGCCGGCGGATCGCCAAGGCGATGCGCGGCGCCGAGACATCGCTCTTCGATGTGCTCGCGATCGCCATCCGCGGTCTGTGGTCGGCGGCGCTGCAGCTCGCGTCGGCCCTGTGCCGCCACTACTGGCCGCTGGCGTTGCTCGCGGCCATCCTGTCGCGCCACTGCAGACGGGTCGTGCTGGTCGCCGCAGTCATGGACGGCGTGGTGGACTGGCTCCGCCGCCGGGATGCCACCGGCGACGAGGGCGAACCGATCGGGCTGCTGACGTATCTGTTGCTGAAGCGCGTCGACGACCTGGCCTACGGCCTGGGGCTGTGGTGGGGCGTGCTGCGCGAGCGCAACGTGCGCGCACTCAAACCGCAGATCCGCACCTAGCCGCCTTGACCACGACCGCCGCCCCGCACAGCGATGTGCTGATCGTCGGCGCCGGCAGTGCTGGATCGGTTGTTGCCGAACGCCTTTCCAGCGACCCCGGACGCACCGTGACCGTCCTCGAGGTGGGCCCCGCGCTCGCCGATCCGGAGTTGCTGGCTTTGACCGCCAATGGGTTGCAACTGCCGATCGGGGTCGGCAGCCCATTGGCCCGGCGCTACCTGACCCAGCTCACCGATCGGCACGCTCTCAAACTTCCGATCGTGCGCGGGGCGACGGTCGGCGGTTCGGGCGCCATCAACGGCGGCTACTTCTGCCGCGCGCTGTCGAGTGACTTCGACCGCGCCCCGCTACCCGGCTGGGCATGGTCCGATGTGCTAGAGCACTTTCGCGCCATCGAGACCGACCTCGACTTCGACGGTCCCGCCCACGGCGATGGTGGCCCCATCCTGGTTCGACGAACCCGCGAAATGACCGGTACCACCGAAACATTCATCGCAGCGGCCGAACGCGCCGGGTTTTCCTGGATCACGGACCTGAATGACGTTGGACCGGAGTTGGTTTCGGGGATAGGAGCCGTGCCGCTGAACATCGTCGATGGCGTGCGTACCGGCTCCGGCGCCGCGTATCTGCTCCCGGCGCTTGGGCGGCCCAACCTGACTTTGCTGGAGCAGACGCGGGCGGTGCGGCTGCGTTTTTCCGGCACGACCGCGGTGGGTGTCGACGTGATCGGCCCGCAGGGCCCGATGACGTTCCCCGCCGACCGAATAGTGTTGTGTGCCGGTGCGATCGAGTCGGCGCATTTGCTGATGCTGTCCGGCGTCGGGGAGGAGCCGACGCTGCGGGCCGTCGGCGTGCCTGTGGTGGCCCCGCTGCCGGTGGGGGCTTCGTGCAGCGACCACCCCGAATGGGTGTTGCCGACCGATTGGACGGTGGCTCCAGGCCGGCCCGTGGTGGAGGTTGTGCTCAGTACCGCCGACGGTATCGAGATCAGGCCGTACACGGGTGGTTTCGTGGCGATGACCGGTGACGGCACCGCTGGGCATCCGGACTGGCCGCACATCGGGGTGGCCTTGATGCGGCCGCGGGCGTGCGGGCGCATCACGCTGGTCTCGCCGGATCCGGGCGTGGCGCCCCGGATCGAACACCGTTACGACAGCGAGCCCGACGACGTGGCGGCGCTGCGCCAGGGCAGTGAATTGGCACGCGAATTGGCCGGTGCGGCAACATCCGTCGGGCCGCCGGTATGGTCGACGTCCCAACACCTCTGCGGCACAACGCCGATGGGCGCCGATGATGACCCGCGAGCCGTCGTCGATCGCCGCTGTCGGGTACATGGCATCGAAAACCTGTGGGTGATCGACGGTTCCATCCTGCCCGCCATCACCAGCCGCGGCCCGCACGCGACCATCGTGATGCTCGGCCACCGGGCGGCGGAATTCGTCACGTGAAGGCCGCCGCGGCGCGAGACTTAGATGGGGACACCGTTCGTTCCGGTTTCGCCGAACAACAAGCCGCCCTGGCCGCCGGTGCCGGGAGGACGGATGCCATTGAAACCGTTGCCGCCGTTGCCGCCGAAGCCGATAAGTTGGGCGTCGCCGCCGTTGCCGCCGGCGCTGTCGTTTGTCACGCCGAACCCACCGCTGCCACCCGTACCGCCATTGCCGATCAGCGCTGCCTTGCCACCCGCACCGCCGGCTCCGCCGATTCCCGAAATTGCGGTGGCGAAGGCGCCGGCCTTACTCGGATCGCGGGGTTTGCCGGCGCGCATTCGACGAATCCGGTAATAACTATCTTCAGATCCGATGACCTCGGGCTCGCCGTTGCTGCCGACTACTCCGCCCAGGCCGCCGCGGCGGGTGTCACCGTCGGTTGCTCCCTGGGGGTCCCCGCCGGCCCGGCCGCTGCGGGGGGTGCGATCGTCGGCGCCGCCGCTACCGGTGTGCCGCCCATTGTCGGCACCGCGGGAATTGCCGCCGCCGGAGATAATGCGGGCGCCTCGGCCTCCACGGCCGCTATCGGCGCGCTATCCGGCGCCGGCGCCACCGATGCCGGAACGACTTCCGCGGTTGCCGGCTGCACCGCGGCCAGCGGCGTGGCGGCCGGAGCCAGTGCCCCCGACCCCGTCGGCGCCGCGGCCTGCACCGCCGCCGCTGTTGCGCCGGTTGGAACGAACGCCGCCGGCGGGGCCACCGCCGGCGGAACCGCCGTCACCAACGGTGCCGCCGGTGCGGCCGGCGCCGCGCCACCCGCCACGCCCGCCGCTGCCGCCGGCACGCCCGCTGCCGCCGAGCCCGCCGACGCCGCGCCGCCGATCAGCGGTTGCGCGGTCGACAGCGCCTGGCCGGGGGACGCGTTTCCATTCAGGCCAGCGCTCACCGTGCTCTCGACGGTTTGCAACGGCGAGGCGTTGGCGGCCTCGGTGAGGGCGTATTGCTCGGCGCCAGCGTTCATCAGCTGTACGAACTGGGCGTGGAACGCCTGTGCTGCGGCGCTGAGCGCCTGATAGGCCTGGGCGTGCGCGTCGAACAGGCTCGCGATGCTTGCCGATACCTCGTCAGCGCCCGCGGGCAACACGCTGGACACGGGGCCCGCCGCTGCGGAGTTGGCGTCGCTGATCGCGGATCCGATGTTCGCCAAATCCGTTGCGGCGTTTGCCACGTACTCGGGCCCTGCGATCACATACGACATTCCGCTCCCCCGGGCTAGCCTCGACGTCGTCCGCCTCCCCATGACGAACTCGGCTCCAGCGGATGCTATCCCCCACCCGGGGTGCGCCGGGGCGTTTTCAGGTGAACTTTCGCCCGCCCTTGCATTGAAAACGGGCATTTTCCATAACGTTCCCGCTGTTGGCGCTACTCGACTCCGGCCCGCTCGCACCTCCGTCGGGAGACGATCCGGCGCACCAGGCTTAGCTGCCGCCCGTCGCGCCCGGGGGCCCATAGGCCGATCAGGAGGGCGGCAATGCCAACGATCACGGCCATCACGATGGTGGACGCGTGTAGCGCCGTCATGAATGCCTCTTTGCTCAGGTCGGCCAGCTGGCGTCCCTGCGGCCCCAGCTTGCCCGCCACCTCCACCGCCTTGGCCAGCGAATCGCCGGCCGGCCCGCGGACGGGCGCGGGGAAGGCCGCCAAACTCGGTGCCAGCTCGTGGGAATAGCGCCCGGCCAGGATCGAGCCGGCCACGGCGATCCCCAACGCCCCGCCCATTTCGCGCGACGTGTCGTTCACCGCCGAGGCGACACCCTGCTTCTCGTCGGGAACGGCACCCATGATCGCCGAAGTTGTTGGCGCCGTGCATATTCCGATGCCGGTGGCCAGGATCAACGTGGGCCAGGCGAATTGCGGGTAGGTCGTATGCAGACTCAGCCCGTGCATGCCCGCGAAGCCAACCGCCATCAGCAGCGTGCCAACGAAGATCACGACTCGCAGACCCAGTTTCGGGACATACCAGAACGACAAAGCGGAGAAGATCCCGAGCGGCACCATGAACGGCCCGAAGGCGACAGCCGTCGCCAGCGGTGAATAGCCCATGATCTGCTGCACGTATTGCATCCCGAGGTAGAAGAAGCCGAAGGTCGCCCCGAACAGGATGACGATCGCTCCCACGCCGGTCGCGAAGTTGGGGTCAGCGAACAACCGGACGTCCAGGAGTGGGTGGCGCCGCCGGAGCTCGACCGCACCGAACGCGGCAGCCAGCACCGCACCCGCCACCAGCCCGCCCCAGACCAGCGGATCGCTCCACCCGCGATCGGGCGCTTCCAGGATCCCGAACACCGCAATCGCGACCGCCGCGCCGATGAGCACCGCGCCCAGCGAATCGACGCGGGGTGCATTTCTGTCGCGCGAGGAGGCGACCGTGCATCCCAGGCCGAAGATCACTAGACCGACGATGCCCAGCGCCCAGAAAATGGCGTGCCAGTCCCAAAAGCGAAGCAGCAGGCCCGAACCCAGCATGCCGAGAACGCCGCCGGAACCGGCCGTGCCGGCCCACATACCCACGGCCTTCATGCGCGCTTCTTTTGGATAGGCCACCGTCAGCAGCGACAGCGTCGCGGGCATGACGAACGCGGCACCGACGCCGGCCACGGCCCGGCCCGCGATGATCTGCACTGGGTCGTGCAATATCGCCGGCGCCATCGAGCCGAGCGAGAAGATCACCAAACCTGCCAGCAGCGCGCCCCGCCTTCCGTACCGGTCACCGATGGCCCCGGCGGGCAACAGCAGGCACGCCAGGGCCAGTGTGTAACCGTCCACAATCCAGGTCAGCTGCGTCTGCGTCGCCGACGTGGCCACCGCCAGGTCTCCCAGCGCCGTGTTCAGCGCCGTCATCGACCCGACCACCAGCCCGACGCCCATGCAGGCGACGGCCAGGGTCCAGGCCTTGGCTCGGGGGCTACCGCCGACGCCTACCGCATCAGTACGCTGGCCAGGCCTGACAAGGGTTTCGACCATAAGATCGCGCCTCCTAACGGGGGCGTAGAAGTTTTGAGACCAATGGTCTTGTAGGTAGACCGATAGTCTTGTTTCCAAACAGGGAGGTAGCTCACAATTACCGGCGGGAGTACCGATCCCCGTCCGGCGCGGTCCCGGGCCCGTTTGCTCGAAGCCGCCGCCGCACTGCTGCGTTCCGGGGGTCCCAGCGCGGTGACCGTCGATGCGGTCACTCGAAGCGCCAATGTAGCGAGAGCGACCCTGTATCGCCACTTTCCGAGCGGAAACGATTTGCTGGCAGCGGCATTCAGCAGCCTCATACCGCCGCCGCCGATGCCTCCGCCCGAGGGCTCGCTGCGGGATCGGCTGATCGCGTTGGTTCTGGACCAGGCCGAAGCCGTGGCCCGGGCGCCGGCCGCGTTGACGGCCATGTCCTGGTTGGCCCTGGGCCGCGACCTGGAAGGGTTGCCAGAACCTCGTCACACCCCCACCGCCGACAGCGCCTCGATCACCACGCTGCGGGAACGCGTCGCCCAGCAGTACGCCGCGCCGTTCGACGCGATATTCGATAGCCCGGAGGCGGCGGAATTGGGTGAGGTCGATCGATCGCGGGCCATCGCGCTGCTGATCGGGCCGCTGGCGCTGGGGCGTTTGTCCACCCTGCCCGACTTCGATTACCGGGAATGCGCGCGGGCGGCCGTCGACGGCTTCCTGCATGTTCAGCGCGCGCAGCAGAGGGCCAGCGCGGCGAGCACCGAATCGGCGGGCGCTTGAGAGGTGTTCGGTGCGGCAAAAGGGCCCGCTGACCACCGCGTAAGGCGCCCAGCGCAACCACGCCCGCGATGTTTGCCCGAGATTTGGCCCGAAATTTTGAACGAGCAATGATCTGAGGCATACTGTTCAGGTTGCCTTTCGCCAGGTTCTGCGCCTGGCTGGGCATACGACCAGCGCCCAAACGGGCGCGTCCGGTCCCATCCTTGACGCGACTACTTTTTGGCCGCGAACGAGGCTGCGTAAGGGTGACACACCCGACCGCGGGGGCCGGTGGACCACGACAGGTAAACAGCGGCGCAGTATCCGGCGCGACGCTCGATCGGCCAAAGGTTGGCCGGCCGATTAGCGCGCTGGGGGGCACTGACACATGGATGCAAGCCCGGGTACCGGGCTTCAAGAGGAGTGAGGGTAGGAGAAGCGTGGCGGGACAGAAGATCCGCATCAGGCTTAAGGCCTACGACCATGAGGCCATTGACGCGTCGGCGCGCAAGATCGTCGAGACCGTCGTCCGCACGGGTGCCAGCGTCGTAGGTCCGGTGCCGCTGCCGACCGAGAAGAACGTGTATTGCGTCATCCGCTCTCCGCATAAGTACAAGGACTCGCGGGAGCACTTCGAGATGCGCACGCACAAGCGGTTGATTGACATCCTCGATCCGACGCCGAAGACGGTCGACGCGCTGATGCGCATCGATCTGCCGGCCAGTGTCGACGTCAACATCCAGTAGGAGATCCAGAACTCATGGCAAGAAAAGGCATTCTGGGTACCAAGCTGGGCATGACGCAGGTGTTCGACGAGAACAACAGGGTTGTGCCGGTGACGGTGGTCAAGGCCGGCCCGAACGTGGTGACCCGCATCCGCACGCCGGAGCGCGACGGTTACAGCGCCGTGCAGTTGGCGTACGGCGAGATCAGCCCCCGCAAGGTCAACAAGCCGGTGACCGGTCAGTACACCGCCGCGGGTGTCAACCCGCGCCGGTTCCTGGCCGAGCTGCGCCTGGACAACCCCGACGCCGCCGCCGAATACGAGGTCGGCCAGGAGCTGACGGCCGAAATCTTCGCCGACGGCAGCTACGTCGACGTGACCGGCACATCCAAGGGGAAAGGCTTCGCCGGCACCATGAAGCGGCACGGCTTCCGCGGCCAGGGCGCCAGTCATGGCGCCCAGGCGGTGCACCGCCGGCCGGGTTCCATCGGCGGCTGCGCCACCCCGGCACGCGTCTTCAAGGGCACCCGGATGGCCGGCCGGATGGGCAACGACCGGGTGACCGTGCAGAACCTGTTGGTGCACAAGGTCGATACCGAGAACGGCGTGCTGCTCATCAAGGGTGCGGTCCCCGGCCGCACCGGTGGACTCGTGATGGTGCGCAGCGCGATCAAACGAGGTGAGAACTAATGGCAGCCAAGGACGCGCTCAAGATTGAGGTAAAGACGCCGGACGGCAAGACCGACGGCTCGATCGACCTGCCGGCCGAGTTGTTCGATGCTGAGGCCAATGTCGCGCTGATGCACCAGGTGGTCACCGCGCAGCGCGCGGCGGCCCGCCAGGGCACGCACTCGACCAAGACCCGCGGCGACGTCAGCGGTGGCGGCCGAAAGCCTTACCGGCAGAAGGGAACCGGACGCGCCCGGCAGGGTTCGACACGGGCCCCGCAGTTCACCGGCGGTGGCGTCGTGCACGGTCCCAAGCCGCGCGACTACAGCCAGCGCACACCCAAGAAGATGATCGCCGCGGCGTTGCGTGGGGCGTTGTCCGACCGGGCGCGCAACGGACGCATCCACGCCATCACCGAGTTGGTCGCGGGTCAGACCCCTTCGACCAAGAGCGCCAAGGCGTTTCTGGGCACGCTGACCGATCGCAAGCAGGTGCTGGTGGTCATTGGCCGCGCCGACGAGACCGGTGCCAAGAGCGTGCGCAACCTGCCCGGTGTGCACGTCCTGGCGCCCGACCAGCTCAACACCTATGACGTGCTGCGCTCCGACGACGTGGTGTTCAGCGTCGAGGCGCTCAACGCGTACATAGCCGCCAATACAAAGACAGCCAAGGAGGTTTCGGCCTGATGGCGACCATCGCTGACCCCCGCGACATCATCCTGGCGCCGGTCATCTCCGAGAAGTCCTACGGGCTCCTCGACGAGAACGTGTACACGTTCGTGGTGCACCCCGATTCGAACAAGACGCAGATCAAGATCGCTGTCGAGAAGATCTTCTCCGTAAAGGTCGCATCGGTGAACACCGCGAATCGGCAGGGCAAGCGCAAGCGCACCCGGACCGGATACGGCAAGCGCAAGGGCACCAAGCGTGCGATCGTCACCTTGGCGCCGGGCAGCAAGCCGATCGACCTATTCGGTGCACCGAGCTAGGCGAGTGCGAGAGAAAGACCTGATTAGACATGGCAATTCGTAAGTACAAGCCGACGACCCCGGGTCGCCGCGGCGCCAGCGTGTCCGATTTCGCCGAGATCACCCGTTCGGAACCGGAGAAGTCGCTGGTGCGCCCGCTGCACGGTCGCGGTGGGCGCAACGCGCACGGCCGGATCACCACCCGCCACCAGGGTGGTGGGCATAAGCGCGCCTACCGCGTGATCGACTTCCGTCGTAACGACAAAGACGGTGTCAACGCCAAGGTCGCGCACATCGAGTACGACCCGAACCGCACCGCCAACATCGCGCTGCTGCACTACCTCGACGGCGACAAGCGCTACATCATTGCGCCGCAAGGACTCTCGCAGGGCGATGTGGTGGAGTCGGGCGCCAACGCCGACATCAAGCCGGGCAACAATTTGCCGATGCGCAACATCCCGGCCGGTACCCTGATCCACGCCGTGGAGCTGCGGCCGGGCGGCGGCGCCAAGCTCGCGCGGTCGGCCGGGTCGAGCATCCAGTTGCTCGGCAAGGAGGGCAGCTACGCGTCGCTGCGGATGCCCAGCGGTGAGATCCGTCGCGTCGACGTCCGTTGCCGCGCCACGGTCGGCGAGGTGGGCAACGCCGAGCAGGCGAACATCAACTGGGGCAAGGCCGGTCGCATGCGGTGGAAGGGCAAGCGCCCGTCGGTCCGCGGTGTGGTCATGAACCCGGTGGACCACCCGCATGGTGGCGGTGAGGGTAAGACCTCCGGTGGTCGGCACCCGTGCAGCCCGTGGGGCAAGAAGGAAGGGCGCACCCGCCACCCGAACAAGGCCAGTAACAAGCTCATCGTCCGGCGCCGCCGCACCGGCAAGAAGCACTCGCGGTAAGAAGTCTCAGGACCAGGAGTAGCCAGCACATGCCACGCAGCCTGAAGAAGGGTCCGTTCGTCGACGGCCATCTGCTCAAGAAGGTCGATGCACAGAACGAGAAGAACACCAAGCAGGTCATCAAGACCTGGTCGCGCCGGTCGACGATCATTCCGGACTTCATCGGCCACACCTTTGCGGTGCACGACGGGCGCAAGCACGTCCCGGTGTTCGTCACCGAGGCGATGGTGGGCCACAAGCTGGGTGAATTCGCCCCGACGCGCACCTTCAAGGGGCACATCAAGGATGATCGGAAGGCCAAACGGCGATGACCACAACTGAATTTCCGTCGGCTGTCGCCAAGGCGCGGTTCGTGCGGGTGTCGCCCAGAAAGGCGCGCCGGGTGATCGACCTGGTGCGCGGCAGGTCGGTGGCCGACGCGCTCGACATTTTGCGCTGGGCGCCGCAAGCCGCCAGCGAGCCGGTGGCCAAGGTGATCGCCAGCGCCGCGGCCAACGCGCAGAACAACAACGGCCTGGACCCGGCGACCTTGGTGGTCGCGACCGTCTACGCCGACGAGGGACCAATCGCCAAGCGCATCCGCCCGCGCGCCCAGGGTCGCGCGTTCCGGATCCGCAGGCGCACCAGCCACATCACGGTCGTGGTGGAAAGCCGGCCGGCCAAGGATGAGCGGTCGGCGAAGTCGACCAGGGCCCGCCGCGCCGAGGCCAGCAAGGCCGCGGCGAAGGCACCCGCCAAGAAAGCAGCCACGAAGGCACCGGCCAAGACAGCGACCGCCAAGGCGCCGGCTAAGAAGGCGCCCGCAAAGAAGGCTGAAGCCAAATCCGAAGCCAAAACTTCTGAGACTTCTGAAGCGAAGGGAGGCTCAGACTAGTGGGCCAGAAGATCAATCCGCACGGCTTCCGGCTGGGCATCACCACGGACTGGAAGTCCCGCTGGTACGCCGACAAGCAGTACGCCGAGTACGTGAAGGAAGACGTGGCGATTCGTCGGCTGCTGTCCACCGGCCTGGAGCGCGCCGGGATCGCCGACGTGGAGATCGAGCGGACCCGCGACCGGGTGCGGGTCGACATTCACACCGCGCGTCCCGGCATCGTCATCGGCCGCCGCGGCACCGAGGCGGACCGGATCCGCGCGGACCTGGAGAAGCTGACCGGCAAGCAGGTGCAGCTGAACATCCTCGAGGTCAAGAACCCCGAATCGCAAGCACAATTGGTGGCCCAGGGCGTTGCCGAGCAGCTGAGCAACCGCGTGGCGTTCCGCCGCGCGATGCGCAAGGCCATCCAGTCGGCGATGCGTCAGCCCAACGTCAAGGGAATCCGCGTGCAGTGCTCCGGCCGCCTCGGCGGCGCGGAGATGAGCCGGTCGGAGTTCTACCGCGAGGGCCGGGTGCCGCTGCACACCCTGCGCGCCGACATCGACTACGGCCTTTATGAAGCCAAGACCACCTTTGGCCGGATCGGTGTGAAGGTGTGGATCTACAAGGGCGACATCGTCGGCGGCAAACGCGAATTGGCCGCCGCCGCTCCGGCGGGCGCCGAGCGTCCGCGTCGCGAGCGGCCGTCGGGCACGCGTCCGCGGCGCAGTGGCGCGTCGGGCACCACGGCGACCAGCACGGAGGCCGGCCGCGCAGCAGGCGCCGAAGAAAGCACTGCGCAAGCCGCTGCCCCGGCTGAAGGCGCGCCCGCCCTCGAACCGCAGAGCACGGAGAGCTGAATCATGTTGATTCCCCGCAAGGTTAAGCATCGTAAGCAACACCATCCCCGCCAGCGCGGCATCGCCAGCGGCGGCACGTCGGTGAACTTCGGCGACTACGGCATCCAGGCCCTCGAGCACGCCTACGTCACCAACCGGCAGATCGAATCGGCTCGTATCGCGATCAACCGGCACATCAAGCGTGGCGGCAAGGTATGGATCAACGTCTTCCCCGACCGCCCGCTGACCAAGAAGCCCGCCGAAACCCGGATGGGTTCGGGTAAGGGCTCCCCGGAGTGGTGGGTCGTCAACGTCAAGCCGGGCCGCGTGCTGTTCGAGCTCAGCTACCCCAACGAGTCGGTGGCCCGCGAAGCGCTCACCCGCGCAATCCACAAGCTGCCGATCAAGGCACGCATCGTGACCCGAGAGGATCAGTTCTGATGGCACTGGGAATTTCGCCTGGCGAACTGCGCGAGCTCACCGACGAGGAGCTCGCCGAGCGCCTGCGCGAATCCAAGGAGGAGCTGTTCAACCTGCGCTTTCAGATGGCGACAGGACAGCTCAACAACAACCGCCGGCTCCGCACGGTGCGTCAGGAAATCGCGCGCGTCTACACCGTGCTCCGCGAACGAGAACTGGGCCTGGCCTCCGGGCCCGATGGTAAGGATTCGTGATGGCAGAAGCCAAGAAGGCCGCCCCGAAGGCCGCCGCAAAAGCCGCTCCCGAGAAGGCCGCTCCCAAGGACGCCACCGACCAGCCCAAGGGGCCCAAGCACACTCCGGCCAGCCCGAAGTCGCGTGGCCGGCGCAAGATGCGCATCGGCTATGTGGTGAGTGACAAAATGCAGAAGACCATCGTGGTCGAGCTGGAAGACCGCATGCGTCACCCGTTGTACGGCAAGATCATCCGCACCACCAAGAAGGTCAAGGCGCACGACGAGAACAGCACCGCCGGCATCGGCGACCGCGTCTCGCTGATGGAGACGCGTCCCATGTCGGCGACCAAACGCTGGCGGCTCGTCGAAATTCTGGAAAGGGCCAAGTAGCCGGCCGAGCAGTCGCAGAATCGCCCGAGACCCGATGGTCTCGGGCGATTGTGCATCGTGGGCTTTGAGTGTGCCGCCCAGGCGGAAAAATCGCCGATCCTCGACCCTCACTTCACACTCGAACCCGCCAGCTCACACTCGCGGCATTGAATCTTCAGCCGATTTCTATCTCACCCGTGTAGTGTCCACGGACGTCCGGTAAGTCCACCACGAGAGTGAGGCTGGCGATGGCGACTGAATCAGGACAATTTCAGGGCAAGATCGAACTGGATATCCGCGATTCGGAGCCGGACTGGGGGCCGTACGCGGCGCCGACGGCGCCGGAGAACTCCCCGAACATCCTCTATCTGGTCTGGGATGACACCGGCATCGCGACCTGGGACTGCTTCGGCGGCCTGGTCGAGATGCCGGCCATGACGCGGATAGCCGAGCGCGGCGTGCGGCTGTCGCAATTTCACACCACCGCGCTGTGCTCGCCGACGCGGGCGTCCCTGTTGACCGGCCGCAACGCCACCACCGTCGGGATGGCCACCATCGAGGAATTCACCGACGGGTTCCCGAACTGCAACGGACGAATCCCGGCCGACACCGCGCTGATCTCCGAGGCGCTCGCCGAACGCGGTTACAACACTTACTGCATCGGCAAGTGGCACCTGACGCCGCTTGAAGAGTCGAATCTGGCGTCGACGAAACGACACTGGCCCACCTCGCGCGGCTTCGAGCGGTTCTACGGTTTCATGGGCGGCGAGACCGACCAGTGGTACCCCGACCTCGTGTACGACAACCACCCGGTGAACCCGCCGGGCACACCGGAGGACGGCTATCACCTGTCGAAGGACCTCGCCGACAAGACCATCGAATTCATCCGCGATGCCAAGGTGATCGCGCCCGACAAACCGTGGTTCAGCTACGTCTACCCCGGCGCCGGGCATGCCCCGCATCACGTCTTCAAAGAATGGGCGGACAAGTACGCCGGCCGGTTCGACATGGGCTACGAGCGCTACCGCGAGATCGTGCTGGAAAAGCAGAAGGCGATGGGAATCGTCCCGCCGGACACCGAATTGTCGCCGGTCAACCCCTATTTGGACGTCAAGGGACCACAGGGCGAGCCCTGGCCGCTGCAGGACACGGTGCGGCCCTGGGACTCTCTCAATGACGAAGAGAAGAAGCTGTTCTGCCGGATGGCCGAGGTGTTCGCCGGCTTCCTCAGCTACACCGACGCCCAGATCGGCCGCATCCTGGACTATCTCGAGGAGTCCGGCCAACTGGACAACACCATCATCGTGGTGATCTCCGACAACGGCGCCAGCGGTGAGGGCGGCCCCAACGGATCGGTCAATGAGGGCAAGTTCTTCAACGGCTACATCGACACCGTCGAAGAGAGCATGAAGCTCTTCGATCACCTCGGCGGCCCCGAGACCTACAACCACTACCCGATCGGGTGGGCGATGGCATTCAACACGCCCTACAAGCTGTTCAAGCGCTACGCCTCCCATGAAGGCGGCATCGCCGACACGGCGATCATCTCCTGGCCCAACGGTATTGCGGCGCACGGCGAGGTCCGCGACAACTACGTCAACGTCAGCGACATCACCCCGACCGTCTACGACCTGCTGAACATGACACCGCCGGGGACCGTCAAGGGCATCACACAGAAGCCGCTGGACGGCGTGAGTTTCAAAGCGGCCCTGGATGATTCGGGCGCCGACACCGGTAAGCGGACGCAGTTCTACACCATGCTGGGCACCCGCGGGATCTGGCATGAGGGCTGGTTCGCCAACACCGTGCACGCCGCCACACCGGCAGGCTGGTCGCATTTCGACGCCGACCGTTGGGAGCTCTACAACATCGCCCACGACCGCAGCCAGTGTCACGACCTGGCCGCCGCGCAACCCGAGAAGCTCGAAGAGCTTAAGGCGCTGTGGTTTTCCGAGGCCGCCAAGTACAACGGCCTGCCGCTGGCGGACCTGAACCTCATGGAAACGTTGACCAGGTCGCGGCCCTACCTGGTCGGCGAACGGTCCAGCTACATTTACTATCCCGACTGCGCTGACGTCGGGATCGGCGCCGCCGCCGAGATTCGCGGCCGCTCGTTCGCCGTGCTGGCCGACGTCACCGTGCATACCACGGGGGCCGAGGGCGTGCTGTTCAAGCAGGGCGGTGCCCACGGCGGGCACGTCCTGTTCATCCAGGACGGGCTGCTCCACTACGTGTACAACTTCCTCGGTGAGCGCCAGCAGCTGGTTTCCTCGTCCGGCCCGGTGCCGCTGGGCCGGTGCGTTTTCGGTGTGCGCTATGCGCGAGCGGGAACGGTGCCAAACAGCCACACCCCGCTCGGTGACCTCGCGCTGTTCGTCGCCGACGAAGTGGTCGGCACGCTGGCGGATGTGACGACCCATCCCGGAACGTTCGGGTTGGCGGGGGCCGGCATCACCGTCGGGCGCAACGGCGGTTCTGGAGTGTCGAGCCGTTACAAGGCACCGTTTGCGTTCACCGGCGGCATCATCGCCCAGGTCACGATCGACCTGTCGGATAGGCCGTACGAGGACGTGGAAAGGGAACTCGCGCTTGCATTTTCGCGCGACTGAACCGCTGGCGCGCTCCAGGTACGCGCTGGCCGGCGTGACGATCCTGCTCTGCCTGGGGGCGGGCATCGCCGTGGGCTGCGAGAAGACCACGGGCGGCATCGCCACCCGGACGGGCGGCACGGCTTCGCCGACAAGCTCCGCAGCACCAACGCTGTCCGATCCGGCTGAGCCGGTGCCCGGCGTGGAAACGACGCTGCCCCAACACATCCCGCCCGATGCCATGGTGTGCTTTCCCCAGCCTCCCTTCAGTGGCCGATTGGCCATGGCGTCCGTGCCCGATCCGGTGGCGCCGAGGATCATGTTTCATCTGCCGGACGGCTGGAATTCGGCCCGCGGGACCGGCGAAGTGGCATTGACGTCGAGTGGGCCCGAGGGCCAGTCGGTACAGGTGACCATCACTCCCACGGACCTCGATCCCGGCGGGGCGTTCTTGCGCTACGCCGCCGATCTGCGCACCCGGAACCCGGGCGTCCGGGTCAGCGTCGTACCGGCGCAGTTTTGCGGCTACAGCAGCCAGCTGCTGAGCGGCAGCGGGGCGGTCGAGTTCGCCGACCGCATCACCCACATTTGGACCAACACCAAGGCCTACCTGGCGGTCATCCATCTGGAAAACCGCGCGGGGGCGCCCGGCTTCGATGAGGCGAAATCCACGGTCATGCAGCAATTTGCGATCGTCGTCCCCTGAAAAGACCGTTTTTCAGTGCACCCGGGCGGTAGCATTTGGCCCCGTGATGCCCCAATGACCGCAGCAGCGCCCCCAACGCCGGCGCCGCCCGAGGCACGAGGACCGCGCCTTGCGATCGCGTTCGGGATCGTAGTCGCCATCATCGTGATCTACGTTCTATCCCTAATTGCCGTGCACCTGCTGGCGAAATCGGCGCCTCCGCTGCCCGCAGTTGACCTGAGCAAGGTCGAGGCCGAGGACAGCGTCGTGCAGGTGCGCCTCGAGAAATTGGATACCGTCGCCAACCGGCTGACGGTGAATGTTCTTGTCTATCCCAAGGATTCGCTCTACGACAAGAACTTCGGGGTGCTCACCGCGGACGCCGCCGTGCGTCTGTACCCGGAGAACGACCTGGGAGACCTGCAGTACCCGGTCGGAAAGGCGCCAGCACAGGTCAGCACCACCATCGAGGCGCACGGCGATCCCGGTAACTGGCCCTTCGACTCGTACAAGACCGAGGTCATCGCGGCCGACGTGTTCACCGGTTCCGGCCAAAGCCGCGAAAAGGCACCCGCCCGCGTCGAGGTGAGCGGGAAGCTGGATGGCTGGGACGCCACCGTCACCCGCGTCCACGACCCCTCGGATTCCAACCCGGACGTGCAGGACGACGTCACCATTACGTTGCACCGGGCCAAGGGCCCGCTGATCTTCGACATCGGCATCTGCTTGGTCCTCATCGCCCTGCCCGTGTTGGCATTGTGGGTGGCCATTCCCGTGGCGTTGGGCAGGACCTCGTTCTTGCCGCCGATGACGACGTGGTACGGCGCGATGCTGTTCGCCATTGTCCCGCTACGGAACATCCTGCCGGGCAGCCCGCCGTATGGTTCGTGGATCGACCAGGCCGTCGTGCTGTGGGTGCTCATAGGGTTGGTCGGTGCGATGGCCCTGTTCCTGGTCGGCTGGTGGCGGCAACGGGACCGAAAGTCGCCAAAGAAGGGCTGAGAAGGGCTGAGAAGGGCTGAGAAGGGCTGAGAAGGGCTGAGCCTACTCGGCCATCGCCGCTCCCGCGGAGGTGATCGCGTCCACCGCGGTTGACACTCGTGCCTGGAATGTGGGCGACAGTGGGATGTAGCCGTTCCTAGCCAGCTCGACCTGGCCGGGGCCGATCGCCGCCTGCAGGAAAGCCTTGACCGCCTTGGCCTCGTCCGGGGTCGGATACTTGGAGCAGACAATCTCGTAGGTGGCCAACACGATCGGGTATACGTCCGGTTGGGCGGGGTTGTAGAACGACGAAATGTCGAGCACGAGATCGTTTCCGGCGCCGATGATTCTGGCGCCGGTGATGGTCTTGCCGACCGTGTCGGTGCCGATCCGCACCGGGCGAAGCGACCTGCGGCTCGCGGGGGTTTTGATGTCGGCGGCGAAAAGCCCTTGCTGGAGGGCGAATGACAATTCGTTGTAGCTGATCGCGCCCTCGGTGGCTTTCACGGCCGCCGCCGTGCCCTTGTTGCCCTCGGCGCCGGTGCCGACCCCGCCGTTGAAAGTCTTGCCCGCGCCCTTGTTCCACGCTCCGCCGGATGCGGCCTGCAGGTAGTTCTGGAAGTTGTCGGTGGTGCCTGATGCGTCACTGCGGTAGATGACGCGGATGTCCTCTGCCGGCATGGACGCGTTGAGCGCGGTGAGGGCCGGGTCGTCCCAGCGCGTGATGGTGCCGTTGAAGATCTTGGCCAACGTGGGCGCGTCGAGCACCAGGGAGTCGACGGCGCCGAGGTTGTAGGTGATGGCCAGCGGGCCGAACACCACGGGCAGGTTCCACGCGTCGGCGCCGCCGCAACGCTGTTTGGCGGCCGGGTATTGGTCACCGGACAGCGGTGTGTCCGATCCGCCGAAATCGGTCTTGCCCGCGAGGAAGTCCTTGATCCCGGCGCCCGAGCCGTTGGCGGTGTAGTTGAGGGTCTGCCCCGAGCAGGCCGTGCGGTACGCGTCGATGAACTTGGTCATCGCGTTCGCCTGCGCGGTCGAACCGCTGGCGGTCAAAGTCTGTTTGCCGCCGCAGTCCACCTTCGCACCAGCCGCATAGGCAAGGGTCGCATGGGAATTGCTGCACGCGGAGACCGCCATGGCAGCCGCGGCCAGCAAGCTCAGGGCGGCAGCCGATCGCTTGTGCTTCATTTTGATTGCCTCCAGGCGATGGCGGGTGTGCACTCTGCACGATGGCGCCCGGCGTCGGCGACGAGCTCGGTGTCGGGGATACACGTCGTTATTTACAGCCCGCAAATTAACAGGCAAACAAACAACGGATGAACGGGTCATCGCGCGGGCCGCACGCCGGGCGGGCAGTCGTTGGCCTCGCCGACGCGGCGCCGGGTTTCGCTGGGTAGCGAGCGAGCGTTCGGCGGGTTTCCGGAAATTGCCTATTGATGGAGGAAATTTTGATGTCGCCTCACGGACGCTACGGGTTCGCTACCATCTGTCCTCGTGTGCTCGCCCGCCGAGCTTCCGCGCATACCACGGAGGTGTTGACCGATGACCCATCAGGCTCCACCAGCACCGCCGCCCCCGACGCCTCCGACGCCGCCGGAGCAGCCGGCCACGACGCCGCCCGAGGCGCCGCCCAAAGGGCGCCGACGGCGCAGAGCGATCGGCGTGGGCATTCTCGTGGCCTTCGTCATCGTCTACGGCCTGTCGCTGTTTGGAGTCCACCTGCTGTTCAACGCGGCGGGACCGGTCAAGCCGCCGGACCTGAATGCAACTGACGACACCGTTGTGCTGGTGCGCCTCGAGAAGCTGGATACCGTCGCAAATCGCCTGACGGTCAAGGTGCTTGTGATTCCCCAGGACAAGATGTTCGACAAGCGCCTCGACGTGCTGACCACCGACACCGCTGTGCGCATGGATCCCCCGAATGATCTGGGAGACCTCGTCTACCCGGCGGGAAAGTCGCCGGCCCAAGTCGCCACCACCATCGAGGCACATGGCAATCCCAATAACTGGCCGTTCGACTCCTACAGCACCGACACCCTCTCGGCCGAAGTGCTCGTCGGCCAAGGCGATGCCCGCCAATACATACCCGCCCGGGTGGAAGTAACCGGGCAGTTGGACGGCTGGGACGTGAGCGTCCGGCGCGCGGGCGAGGCCAGCCAGGAATCGGAGCGCCCCGACAACGTGATCGTCACTTTGCACAGGTCAAAGGGCACGCTGATCTTCGACGCGGGAATCTGTCTGGTCCTTTTCGCCCTGCCTACCTTGGCATTGACAGTCGCCATTCTGATGCTGACGGGCAAGCGGAGTTTCACGCTACCGTTCGTAACGTGGTTTGCCGCGGTGCTGTTCGCCGTCATCCCCATCCGCAACTTCCTTCCCGGGTCCCCACCGGCGGGTGCCTGGATCGACCAGGCTCTGGTGCTCTGGGTGCTGATAGCGCTGGTGCTGGCGATGGTCCTTTACTTCATCACCTGGTATCGACGAACGGATTAGAGCGCGTCATACGCTGAAGTCGTGCATACCGAGCTGGTTGACCTGCCGGGCGGATCGTTCCGCATGGGCTCGACGAGCTTTTATCCCGAAGAGGCGCCGATCCATACCGTGACCGTGCCGGCCTTCGCGGTCGAGCGCCATCCGGTGACCAACGCGCAGTTCGCCGAATTCGTTTCCGCCACAGGCTATGTGACCGTCGCCGAGCAGCCGATAGATCCGGCGCTCTACCCGGGGGCGGATCCGAAAGACCTGTGTCCCGGCGCCATGGTCTTCCGCCCGGCGTCAGGCCCGGTCGACCTGCGTGACTGGCGGCAATGGTGGGACTGGGTGCCGGGCGCCAACTGGCGACAGCCGTTCGGGCCCGACAGCGATCTCGCGGGCAGAGCCGATCACCCGGTGGTGCAGGTGGCATACCCCGACGCCGCGGCGTACGCGCGCTGGGCCGGCCGGCGGCTGCCGACCGAGGCCGAGTGGGAGTACGCGGCCCGCGGCGGAACAGTGACGACCTATTCATGGGGGGATGAGCCGAACCCCGATGGCCGGCTGATGGCCAACACGTGGCAGGGCAGGTTCCCGTACCGCAACGACGGTGCGCTCGGCTGGGTGGGCACTTCCCCGGTGGGGACGTTCCCGCCCAACGGTTTCGGCCTGCTGGACATGATCGGCAACGTGTGGGAGTGGACGGCCACCGAGTTCTCCGCGCACCACCGGCTCGACCAGCCGCCGAAAGCCTGTTGCGCACCGTCGGGGCCGGCGGATCCGAGTGTCAGCCAGACGTTGAAGGGCGGTTCGCATCTTTGCGCGCCGGAGTACTGTCACCGCTACCGTCCGGCCGCGCGGTCACCGGAGTCACAGGACACCGCGACGACCCACATCGGGTTTCGCTGCGTGGCGAATTCGCAGTACAGCTAAGGCCGCCTAGCGTCGGACGGCCAGCAAATCGTGGCGTCCTCACCGTGGCACATCAGGCAGCAAAAGCGACCGGCGGGTTACCGGCGGATGGACGGCGAGTGACGGAGCTTCCGTCGTCGCGCGCGGACAGCGCGAGTTCGCTAGCATCTGACCACGTGTCGCTCGACGAGCCAGACGTCATAGGCGGGTCAGCAACGACCACCGAGGCTCCCGCTACACCGGCTCCGCCACCGCCCGACGACACGCCGGTACCGCCCGCGCAGCCGCCGGGCAAACAACGCTCGAAACCGCGCATCGCGATCGGCGTGGGCATTCTCGTCGTCGTCATCTCGGCCTACGCGCTGTCGCTGTTCGGCGTCCATCAGCTGCAAGAAGCGGAGGCCCCGCTTCCTCCACTGGACCTGAGCCAGGGTGGGGGCGACGCGACCATCGTGCAGTTGCGCCTCGAGGAGCTCAAGCCCACCACGAATCGCCTTACGGTGAATGTGCTTGTCTATCCGGGGATTTCGGCGTATGACAATCGCTTCGACGTGCTGGGTACCGACGTCGCCGTGCGCCTGTATCCAACGAGCGACCTAGGGGACCTGCATTACCCGAAAGGAAAAGCGCCGGCGCAACTCAGCACCACCGTCGAGGCGCACGGCGATCCCGGTAACTGGCCATTTGACTCCTACAGCACCGAGCCGATCTCGGCCGACGCGTTCGTCGGGTCCGGCGGCGACACAAAGAAGGTACCCGCTCGCGTCGAGGTAACCGGAGAGTTGGACGGGTGGGACGTCAGCGTCCGCCGGGTTCACGACCCTGCCGCGCTCCCAACCCAACGCGGTTCCGACAACGGGAACGTGGTCATCACCTTGAAGAGGGCCAAAGGCCCGCTGATCTTCGACCTGGGCATCTGCCTCGTCCTCATCAGCCTGCCCACCCTGGCGCTGTTGGTCGCCATCCCGATGGCACTGGGCAGAAGGAAGTTCTTGCCGCCGTTCGCAACGTGGTATGCGGCAAACCTGTTTGCGATCGTCCCGCTGCGCAACATCCTTCCCGGCGCCCCACCGCCGGGTTCCTGGATTGACCAGGCCATCGTGCAGTGGGTGCTCATCGCTCTGGTGACCGCAATGAGCTTGTATATCTTTGCCTGGATCCGGCAAGGGGACTGATACCCGAGCGCCCGGCTAGCGACGCTGGGTTACAGCTGGTAACGGGCTATGTTAAAAGCTTGTAGCGTCGGCCGCTAAAAGGTGCCAGCAAACACATCCGTTGCTACTCTGCCTCCGTGTCGCTGCAACGGGACTTAGTCAGATCCCTGGGTCATCGAACCGACGAGGCGTTGTCGTCCCTGGCCGAGAGCTTCGTGGTGCACGCAGGTGGCCATCCCGAACCGCCACCCGTTGCGCAAGCGGCCCCGCCGGACCCGGCACCGGCGCGTGAACCGCGACGGCGACACCTAGTGCTCGATATCTCCATCATCGTGGGCGTTGTCGTCGTCTACGCCCTGTCGCTGCTCGGCTACCACTGGCTGGCCACGGCACCGGGTCCGCTTCCCGAGCCCGACGTCAACACCGCCGACGGCACCGTGGTTTTGGTGCGATTCGAGCAGTTGCATTCCGTGCAGAATCGCCTCGACGTGAAGGTTCTGGTGATGCCGGACGATTCGATGATCAACAAGCGCCTCAACGTGTTGAACACCGACACTTCCGTGCGGTTCTTCCCGCAGAACGACTTGGGAGATCTGCAGTACCCGGTGGGGAAGCTGCCGGCGCAGGTAGCCACCACGATCGAGGCCCGCGGTGACCCTGGCGACTGGCCGTTCGACTCGTACAAAACCGACACCATCCAGGCCGACGTCCTCGTCGGGTCCGGCGAAAACCGGCAATACAAACCCGGTCGGGTCGAAGTGACCGGATCGCTGGAAGGCTGGGACATCTCCGTCACCCGCGTCGGGCGCGACAGCCACGACATAGATCGCCCGGACAACGTCATCATCACCCTGCAGCGCGCCAAGGGTCCGCTCGTCTTCGACCTCGGAATCTGCCTGGTCCTCATCACCCTGCCGACGCTGGCGCTGTTCGTGGCCATTCAGATGCTTACCGGCCGCAGACAATTCCTGCCGCCGTTTTCCACCTGGTACGCCGCGATGCTGTTCGCCGTCGTGCCCTTGCGGAACATCCTCCCAGGCACACCGCCGGCGGGCTCGTGGATCGACCAAGCCGTTGTGATCTGGGTGCTGATTGCGCTGGCCACTGCGCTGGTCCTGTACATCGCCGCCTGGTACCGACACTCCAGCTGATTGTCGGGGTCCGGCTGTATACTCGAACACATGTTCGATCAGACGCGTGCCGAGGTGATCGCTCGGTTTGATGAGTTGGCCGAGCGGTGCTATCCGTCGAGGACGCCGGAGTCGGCGGTGTTGGTGGAGCGCATCG
>Ga0335076_10000274_pt1 | contig 45702 bp, 45 predicted proteins | sample Lox_Sample_25_FD_206717 | JGI IMG/M metagenome (GOLD analysis project Ga0335076, IMG submission 206717) | Soil microbial communities from Loxahatchee National Wildlife Refuge, Florida, United States - Lox_Sample_2.5 | ecosystem: Environmental > Terrestrial > Soil > Wetlands | place: USA... | reverse complement strand
ACGTCGATACAAGCATCCACGTTCTTGAACTTCGCTATGACTCGACCACCGTTCGATTTTACGTCGATGGAACTTTAGTGCAGTCGAGCACAACGAACTTGCCGACCGCCGACACGGAATTAGGATTTTTGGAAATCATCGACAACGTTGCCACGAGTTCTAACCAGCCGAGCTTCGACATGTTCGGCTTCCGCGGGCTTCTTACTTACTAAACAACTGCCGTCACATCGCCGTGCAATTTAGGGGACTTCACAATGGCCGTGACTGTCACTGTCTGTCCAACTCAACCGCAATACATACACTTCGATCAACACACTTTCGTACGTCAAGCTATGCCTGTGTCGGTGCGCTATGCAGGCTTAGACCGGTGGGAATCGACAGGTCTTGATATCGCCGAATACACAAATAGTTTTCATCGTTTCAAAGAGAAGCTTTTTGCGTCGCGACGGTTCGAAGTTCCGGATTGGGCGGTGGACAACGAGAAAACTGCGACCGTGATTGTCAGCTATTTGGAAGCGCGTATGCAATCTTTTGGGCGCCCGAATAAGGCAAAAAATCGCACGTTAAAAGAACGGTTGATTCTAGCGGAAGCAGCGCTTCGCACTCGCGTGCCGAACATCCTCAGAGAACTTGATATGCTCTGTAAAGAATTTGTGGAGTTGAAAAGCTCCGCGACTCCTGACGCCGACCGAATGAAGCAACTGTCAAGGCTGATTCGTAATGCAGATTCGCAGTTGCGATTTTGCGAGCGCCCGGCTGCGGTCGTTGCAAGCGTAGTTTTTCGATACTTTAGACTCGGCGAAAATTCAGTTGCTGTAGCGCAGGCTCTAGACTTGCAGCCACCCGCAGTGCGTCAAATCGTGCGCAGGCTGTGGAGAACTGCGGTGAGCATCGGCTTCGAGCCGCCTGTTCGTTGTCAAGTCCGGAAAGTGACCGCGCCGAAGATATATCAAAGCGCCGGTGCTCAACGGCGCTGGGCACGCCCCGGTGAAAGAGAACGGATGTCTCAATTAGTCAAGGCTGGACTAGCGAAAAGGCGGAGTGCTACGGCATCGGCGAGAGCCTGATGGCGCGCCCTACGCCGCGCAGCGCAACTCTCTTTTCAGCGCGCTTCGTGCACATGAATTCCCAAAACTTTTTATTGAGTCGTTCGGCGTCTCGGTTGCGCTGGCGCGCGACTTCGAGACTGCCGAACTCAGGTTCCGGACAATGCTCGATGTAGCCGTGAAGAGCTAAGTCGAGAAGCACGTCTTGGATGTCGGTTCTCACTGCACTTTCAGGATAGCAGGGCGCTCTGCTCTCAGAAATAGCACCCTGGTACTCCCTTGCCCGGTTACCCCGCTCTCGTCGGGGTCTAATCCTCCGATGGCGGCTCGGTTTCGTTCTCGCGTCTCGCTCTAACCTGTTCAACCGAGTCATTCCACTGGGACCAGTGCTCAGGACAACTTACCTTCAGTTCGGAGTCCATTTCTCGACGGCGCGCGAACGCAGCATCAAAGTTGTCTAGATTCTCGGTAATCATAGACCCGGCGATCTTTCCACACTTCGGACAATTCACAAACCACGTATCATCGTCGAGACCACGCCGGACCCTAATGACCGCCGCGTTCGTGCCGACCAGCAAAGTAAATGCTCGCGCGCTGCTGAGGCCGGATTCATTTTGCGAATCGAATCGAAGCTGAACGTCGAAGGCCGAAATCAGCGGGTTTTCACGCCACAATCTGTCTGGCAGAGAGAGGGTCTGTCTCGCTCCTGATCTGACAATGCGGCGTTCGTTCTTGACGATTGTTTCGCCGCTCTTCAGGCGCACCCGAAGCTCTAAGATCAAGAAGTCGATTTTTCCAATATTCGCGACCCAGACCTGCGCTCCTCCGTGGTAGCGCCGGACTCCAAACCGAAGTACAACGCGGTTTTGTTGTTCCCATTGCGCCTGTTGCAAAGCTAGGCTCTTCTGATTGATCCTGACGTATTCCCAGGTGACGCCAACGAGTATGGCGGCGGCGAAGAAGCTGAAGAGAGCACCGACCGCCTGTGCCTTTACAGCATCGCTCCGGTAATACCAGAAGAAGCCAGCCGCAACAATTACTAACCCTACGACGCTGAGGGTCGGCAGGTGCTTGATGAGAAACGAACGCGCACGGTTCATAGTGCGACTCAATCGAGAGAGATTCCAAACGTGTTTGCGAGCTGTCTCAACAGGTAATCATTCTTGTAGACCGTATCGTGGGACATATCCGACCACAAGTGCTGAGCCAGTGTCGAGACCTGAAGTTCGGCCCAAAACACATCGGGCGGGAAAGTCGCGTTTTCCGAGTCCCCCTCACGCAGACGCACGTGGTCAATATGAGTGCTCAGATAACGTCGTCACTCGAACCTCCTATCAATCTTTAGCATGATTAGCTCTGCCCACGGGGACATATTACACTAGTTCGCATTTTGTTCGCTATAACGCCGTCCGCGTTGAAGAGCGCAACCCACTGGTCGCGAGCGTTACCCTACGCCCTACCCGACATTTCTTTTTGCAACGCGAGAGCGACTCGACTTGTTTTGCCGAGTTCTGTGTACACTTGCAGTGTTTTCGCTTCACAGTCGTTAACTACAATCGCCTTGTTGGCGGTTTCAAAGCAGATGTTATAGAAGTCGATGGGAACTTGCTTCCCAACGTGCATCCACCAGACTAGTCCTCGGGTTACGAATCCGTGACTCTTAAAAGGTCCGAAACGCTTCATTGTGCTCGGATCAAATATCGTATTCTGAGTGAGCCAATCAGTAGCGACGAACAATTGCACCGAAATCCGACTTGGAAAAGCAGTTTCTCCCAGCAGGTATTTGCGAATCGACTCCCCGTACGGGCCGAGTTCTGTCGGCCTAAGGCCTTTCCACAAGTGCGCTGATGCACGCCAGAAAATGCTCATGCAGAAGTAGAGAAGACGTGTGCGGTTTATTTTAGGAGTGTCCTTCTCGGAATACATCCTGAACTCTGGAGTCTCCGCACGCGCAGGAACCGTGTTTGAAGGCGCAATAGCATACAGTGCCTCTAGGAGCGGGAATCGCTTCCCATTGTGGACCTGCGACAGCGCGTAGTTTTCGCCCTGTGCGCTGAATCTTTGCTCACACTCGGAACACAAAAAGTACTCTCTAACCTGCTCCGAAGTCGTCATCGTAATGTCACGCGTTATCAGAACAGGATTCCGATTCTTGCGATTCGTGTCCGGGTCGCGAGTCATGCGATACAACGCCGCCGGAAGAAGATGGCTTAGCTGTAGGTCTTGCTGCCGCAAGCACAATCCGCATTTCCCGATTTTGGGCATTCCTATCGACCTGTTGATTTTTGTGCGGCGAACGCGGAAAGTTCACGCGCCCGCATCCGGAAGTGCACAGAATCCCCCTCTGCCGGACCTGAATGAAGTGTACAGGGGCGATCAGGCTGGGTAAAACGGTACATGTACAGCGCCGCTGTACACTGAATTTGTACACTTACCCTTGGCATCCGTCAGCAACTTGCGGCAATCTGGGACAACGTAAACCGTACAAAAATATACCATGTGCTGTGCTTGCACGCGGTTATGAGTCTGCTGCTCTAACCGTTGAGCTACGGGCCCGCGGCTGAAGAAATCTTACATCATTAGGGTTTCCGGCATCCCGCGAGTGATTCTGATACTCCGCGCCGCACCATGCCCGCGCTTCTTCCGGCTGCCGGGGTTACTTGGGTCATGCGCGGAAACTGCGCTGAAGTCCTATCATGGTGCGGATAGGGCTCTGTCATGAAGAAGCTGAGTTTTCTGCTCTCGCTGACCAACGACGATAACGATTATCAGATCGAGCAGTCGGCGGCGGCGCGCTCCGCGGCCGGACGCCTGGGCGTGGAACTCGAGATCCTGCATGCCAAGAATGACGGCATTCTGCAGAGCCAACAACTGCTGGACCGGATTCAGTCTTCGACGGTTGCACGTCCGGACGCCATCCTGTTTGAGCCCGCCGGTTCGACGGCATTGCCGCAGGTGGCGCGGGCGGCGACGGCTTCGGGAATTGGCTGGGTCGTGCTGAATCGCGACGCCGATTACATTCCTGAACTCCGGCGCATTCACCATGTCCCCGCATTTGCCATCACTTCGGACCACGAAGAAGTCGGGCGCATTCAAGGACGCCAGCTGATGGCCCTGCTCCCGGGAGGCGGCCCGGTTCTCTATATCCAGGGGCCGAGCGAAAGTTCTGCCGCCAAGCAGCGGCACATCGGCGCGCTGGAGACCAAGCCAGAGACGGCTCAGCTTCGCGTCATGAAAGCGCAATGGACGGAAGCGAGTGCATACAAGGCCGTGGCGTCGTGGTTGCGTTTGTCGACGTCGCGCGACGCGCACATCGCGGCGGTTTGTGCGCAGGATGATTCCATGGCGCTGGGCGCGCGCAAAGCGTTCGAGGAGTGCCTCGATAAGCAACGAGAACAATGGGAGCGAGTCCCCTTTCTGGGATGCGATGGACTTCCCAAAACCGGACAGGAATGGGTGCGTCGCGGACTGCTGACGGCCACGGTGTTTATCCCGCCCAATGCGGGGCAGGCAATCGAAATGATGATGAAGTCGATTGAAACGGGATCACAGCCTCCGGAACGCACGTTCACGGTGGCGAAATCAATTCCGGCGATCGAAGCCCTCGCGGATCGGGCCATCCGCGCGCGTGGCGCATCCCGCTAGGCCGCTCGCTAGAAGCGCAACTTCACCGCGTCAGAAAGAAAGCGCAACAGCGGAACCATCTTGCGTGCCGATCCAAGAAAGTCCTGCATGAATCTTCCGCTGCACACTTGCGCTTGCGACAAGTCAGTACTGGCCACGAAATCTTTCCGCTTCAGGTCTTCGATCAACGGATGGTCGGCGGCGTAACCGCGCGGCGGACGCGTCAGCGCGTCGCCGCCGAGTTCCAGACCGCGCTTCGCTTTGCGCCATTCGTCCGGCTTCCACGCGATGGCGTCGCGAATCCTGGCCAGCGCTCGCGGATCCGGTTGCCATACGCCCCCGGCGAGAAAACATTGTTTTGGTTCGAAGTGCAGGTAGAGGCCGGGAGCATGCACGGTCTCGGTCGCAGAGGCATGCCAGAAATTCATCCCGATATGAGTTTTGTAGGGGCTCTTGTCTTTGGAGAAGCGAACGTCACGATAAATGCGGAACAGGGATCCGCCGTTGGGCTTGGGATCGGCCACCAGCCAGGGACTGATGTCCCGCAGGCGCAGCCGCAAATCGGTGATGAAGCGCAAGCTGGGCTGACGGGCGAGCTCTTCAAACTCGTCCTTATGCTTAAGGAACCAGGGACGCCGATTGTTGCGGCGCAGTTGTGCCAGGAACAAGAAGAGCCGGGAACTGAAGTACGCCGAGCTCATTTATTGCGTTGGAGCAGGTGCCGGAGCCGCGGCCGGAGCCCCGGCTCCCGCCGAGCTGGTGTTGACGAGGTCCTTCAACTCCTTGCTGGGCTTGAAGAACGGAATTTTCTTCGCCGGGACTTCGACGCGATCGCCCGTCTTCGGGTTCCGGCCGACGCGCGGCTTACGCTGTCGCGTCCGGAAGCTGCCAAAGCCGCGAATCTCGATTTTGTCGCCCACGCGCAGCGAGCGCACGATGCTGTCAAAGATCGTTTCTACAATCACTTCACTGTCTTTGCGTGTCAATTCGGCCAGCCGGGACACTTCCTCGATCAGGTCCGCTTTTGTCATACGCCTCTTCACTCCCTTGGGGGTCGGGATTGTTGGCCCAGGGTCCGGCCCCGAGCTTATGTCTGCAATTGCCTATAACCTTCTCAAATTTCAGGGGTTCTGCGCAAGTGGGAAGCAAAATACCCTTATTTCCACAAATAGTAGAAGCCCACCTGCTGCTCGAGGAGCTTCTCGCGGGTAGGCAGATAGTCGGAAACATCGCCGAAAATCAGGTCGAGGCCCGTCCGTTTCTGTTTTGCCGGGCGTACCAGGGTCGGCTCTCCGGAGATACCGACGGCCTTGGCCGTATCTTTCACGGCTTCTTCGAAATCGGCGATCTGGTCTACCAGTTTTAAGGAATAGGCCTGCTCGCCGGTCCAAACTTTGCCGTTGGCGATGGAGCGGATGTCGGCTTCCTTCGCCTTACGTCCCTCGGCGACAGCCTGGATGAATTGCGTGTGCATTTGATCGATCAGGCTCTGAAAATAGGCCTGCTCGGCAGGAGTCATTTCCCGGGCCGGATTGCCGGTGTCCTTGAATTCTCCCGCCTTCATGGTGATGTCTTTGAGCTTGGCCCACTTCAGAAGCTCGCCGTAATTCACCCACTGGGCAATCACGCCGATGGAGCCGACGATGCTTCCGTTGTCGGCATAGATTTTGTCGGTGGCGGAAGCGACGTAATAAGCGCCGCTGGCTCCGACGGTTTCGATCGACGCCACGATGCGTTTCTTCTTCTGATCGCGGATGCGCTTCACTTCGCGGTAGATCTCTTCCGACGCTGCCACGCCCCCGCCGGGCGAATTGACGTGGATGATGATGGCTTTGACCGAGTCGTCGTCGGCAAATTTCTTCAGCTGCGGAACGATCTGCTTAGGAGAGAGGATGACGCCGTCGAGATCGACGACGGCGATTTTGTCGCCGAAGCCCCCGAAGGATTCTTCATCGTTACCGCCAAAAGTGAGGTAAACGAGCGCGAAGACGGCAATCACAAATAGAACGAATGCACCGCCGCCCACCAGCAACCACAGCCAGACCCGCGAACGACCTTCCGCCATAATCTCAGAAGTGTAGCACCGGGCCTGGCAATCAGCGATCTACTTGATCTCGAAGTTCTTGGGGTCCAGCGACACGTTGCTCATGATCTTTGTGTCGGTTATCTCGAACTGGCTGATCTTAGTGGCTGCTCCTGGAGGCCCGGCTACGGTTCCACCGGAAACATCCATGGTGTACTGAATGGTCCACTTTGCCGGCAAGGTGAGGTTGTCGGTGCTCTTGAAATCGGCAAATCGCTCTTCGAGACGGTAATGGGTGTCGGTCGTGAGTGCCGATGCGCCAACGGATTCGGCCATGCCCGGGCTGACGGTGAACGAGTAAACGGTCATCACATGCCGGAGAGTCTCAGGCTCAAAATAGAGTTCGATCTGCAGATCGCTGCGTTTCTTCGGAACGTAGTCGACTCGACGGAGCTTCCGGCCGTCCATTGTCTTCATACCGCGGTCCTGGAGTTTGGCGCGGCGCTCATCCAGGTGGGCCAGAGCCCAGGCGGTGTTGAGCGCACCGCCCCAGAGACCCTCGGTGAGAATTTCGTTGTGCACCCAAACAAACCGCCCTAGTTCCGAGTACACTCCGGGTCTCATCTGGGCGACGTAAGTCTTGTTGCCATCGGTGACAAAACGCTCGCCCGGGTAGTCGGGGTTGGGCAGTTTCAGCATGGAGACAAACTTGGCGTCTTCGGAGACAAACTGTAGCTTGCCAGTCAACTCCCCTGCCTGATTGACCACTCGAAAAACCACAGTCCCTTCAACGACACGGCTCTTCAGGTCGGCGCGAGCCTGATCCGTGCCGATCGATGTTAAGTGCTGCTTGACGAAATCCTGGGCCTGAAACTGGTCCTTGGCCACGCTTGCCGCCAACAGAGCCATGACCGCAACGAACACCGCAACTGATCGCATTTGACTACCTCCAGCTAATCCTTCTCCCAGAGAACGAAGGCAGTGTAGCGCCGAAGGGTCTCGATTTCACGTAAACTCGTCACGTACATGCGTGATCCCATCGAACTCGAGGTCTTTAAGAATCTCTTCCACTCCATTGCGGAAGAAATGGGAGCGGCGCTGCGTCGTACATCGTTCTCGCCCAACATCAAGGAGCGGCGCGACTACTCGTGTGCCGTGTTTGATTCTGCCGGCCAGGTCATCGCGATGGGCGATCACATGCCCGTGCATCTGGGATCTATGCCCATGTCGGTGGCGGCGGCAGTCGGCCACTGCGAGTTGGAGCCCGGCGATGTCGTCATGCTGAACGACCCGTTCCGCGGCGGGACGCATTTGCCGGACATCACGCTGGTGATGCCGGTGTATCTGGCGGCCAAGCAAAGGAAACGAAAAGCCCGGCCGGATTTCTACGTTGCTTCGCGCGCCCACCATGCCGACGTCGGCGGAACTTACCCCGGTTCGATGGGGCCGTGCCGCGAAATCTACCAGGAAGGTCTGCGCATTCCGCCGGTCAAGATCATGCGCGGCGGCAAGCTTGTCGAGGACGTGCTCGCACTTCTCCTGAATAACGTGCGTACGCCGGAGGAACGCGAGGGCGACCTGGGCGCGCAGATCGCGGCCTGCCAGACGGGCGCGCGGCGATTGGCCGAAATCTGCGCGCGTTACGGAATCGCGCGCACAAAACGCGCTGCCGGCGATCTGCTCGACTATTCCGAAGAGATGATGCGAGGTTTTCTTTCGCGTTTGCCGGAGGGAACCTACCGTGCTGAAGATTTTCTTGATGATGACGCAGTCGAACACGGGCCGGTGCGAATCGCATTGTCGGTCAAGGTGCATGCGCATCGTGACCAGCCCTCGTCCCGCAAGGTGCCGCCGGGACGGATAAGAATGCCCGCCCCAAAAAGGGCGGTCACCATCGACTTCACCGGCTCTGATGCGCAGGTGCAAGGCGCGATCAACGCCGTGGATGCCATCACCATCTCCGCCTGCTTCTATGTCTTTCGCTGCCTGCTGCGCGAAGACGTTCCCGCAACCGCGGGACTGATGAGGCCGATCGAGGTGATCGCGCCGTCGGGAACCGTGGTGAACGCGAAGCCGCCGGCGGCGGTCGCGGGCGGGAACGTCGAAACCTCCCAGCGCATCGTGGACGTGCTGCTGAAAGCTCTGGCGCAGGCGATCCCAAACGGAATTCCGGCAGCCGCTTCGGGCACCATGAACAATCTGACCATCGGCGGCATCGATCCGCGAACCGGCGAGCCCTTCGCCTATTACGAAACGATTGCCGGGGGCATGGGCGCCCGCCCCGGAAAAGACGGCGTGTCCGGAGTGCACACGCACATGACGAATTCGCTGAATACTCCTGCCGAGGCGCTGGAGTATGCGTATCCGGTGCGCCTGCGGCAGTATTCGTTTCGCGCGGGAAGTGGAGGCAGTGGACTTTATCGCGGCGGCGATGGGATTGTGCGCGAGATTGAGGTCATGACCGACGCCCAGGTCACGCTCCTGGCCGACCGTCGCTCGCGCTCTCCTTACGGACTGGCTGGCGGCGCCGAGGGTTCGGCGGGGAGGACTGTGGTGATCCGGCAGGATGGTTCCGTCGAAGAATTGCCGGGAAAAACCAGTGTTCGCCTGCGGAAAGGGGAGAGAATCCGCATTGAATCTCCCGGTGGGGGAGGCTGGGGCGCGAACCACAAGACACGCAAAGCCTGATTCGTTGCCGCCGAAAAGATGACGTTGGCGGAACTAAACACCTCCGCCAGCGTATGCACTGTGTAGCAAGAAAGTTTTCTCCTGTTATCCGATAAAATTCAGTTGGAGTTCCAACCATGAGGATCCTGCGTCCGGTATTCTTCGCCATCATTCTCGCAGCCGCGTTCTTCTATTTCACGACCTACCGCAGCGGCCGCCTGCATCCCGCCAACTGGATCACCCACCCGAAAGTGGAAATTACCGAAGCCGCCAGCGGGGATTCGCTCGACGCCGAAGAGCAGAACAACATGTCGGTGTATCAGAAGAATATTCCGGCGGTGGTGAATATCACCTCGAAGGCGGTCACGTTCGATTTCTTCTACGGCCTCGTGCCGCAGGAAGGACAGGGATCGGGCTTCGTCATCGACAAGGATGGGCACATCCTCACCAACTATCACGTGATCGCCGATGCCCGCCAGGTCAGCGCCACGCTCCACAATCGCAAGACGTATCGAGCGACGGTGGTCGGAACGGATCCCGCCCACGATCTGGCCGTGATCCAGATCAAAGCGCCGAATCTTACGCCCGCGGTTCTCGGCGACTCCAAAGGACTGAAGGTGGGACAGAAGGTCTACGCCATCGGCAACCCGTTCGGGCTTTCGGGAACGATGACCCGCGGAATCGTAAGTTCGATTCGTTCGGTCGAAGAGCCGGACGGTCGTCGCATTGACGAAGCCATCCAGACCGATGCGGCCATTAACCCGGGCAACTCGGGCGGGCCGTTGCTGAACTGGCATGGAGAAGTAATTGGGATCAACACCATGATCGCATCCAATGTCGGCCAGAGTGCAGGCATCGGTTTTGCGATTCCCATCAACACCGCCAAGGCGGTCTTGAACGATCTGGTGACGCTGGGACGTGTGCGGCGGCCGGCGCTGGGAATTCGTACCATTCCCATTGGCCCGGAACTGGCGGACGAGATGGGTCTGGCATCCGATTACGGGTTGCTCATCGTGCAGGCGGTCCCGGGCGGCTCAGCGGATCGCGCCGGACTGCACGGGGGCACCGAGCGCGCTTATCTGGGCAATATTCCGATCATGCTCGGCGGCGATCTGATCGTCGCAGTGGATAGCGAGAAAATCGAGAGCCAGCAGGATCTGGCCCAGGTTATGAACAATCATCGTGCCGGCGATACCGTGACCGTCACCATCTATCGTGGCAAGAAAAAGATGGACGTCAGCGTGGTGCTGGGAGAAGCGCGGGAGCAGGTGTAGGGGCAGCTGCCAGCTCCAGCTTGAACCTCGGCAGCTAGGCTGCCTGCGGGGTGGCTTCGTATCTAATACATGGCAAACACGATCCTGGGGGCACGGGGGATCTAAAGTTCTCGGCCCGTTGTGCCGATGAAGCGGAAATGGACATCTCCGCCATCGCGCTTCAAGGGCTGAATCAGGCTGAAGCTAATCTGGAGAAAGCTGCCACGCGTATTGCTTCATTCGGTGCTGACTCTATCGACGGCGCAAACGTCGACACCGTCGACCTCAGCGCCGAAATGGTGGCGCTCATGTCGGCCAAGAACGAATTCTCAGTCAATCTGAAAACACTCGAAACGGCCGGCGAAATGCAGAAGAACATGATTGACCTGATAGGCTGACCCCCTGTCACTCGTCCGCCCACCTCTCAATTCCATTCGGATTGTTTCGCCTTTGCCCTGACAGCGTAGCTGTCCCCTCCACGCGCAGGTGCCGTCCAGAAAGAAATAGCTTGTCATCGACAACTAGCGCGCCTTCCTGCCAAGATATGGCGGACAACTTAACCCATGCGAACCCTACATCTCGTTTTGAGCGCTCTCATTCTCTCAGCCTGTTTGGCGACCGCACAGATGCCCTCCAACCTCAACCTCATGCCAGTTCCGGCTAAGATTCAGTCCGGAAGCGGTCAGCTTCTGATCGATCAGTTGTTCACCGTGGCGCTTACTGGCGCGAAAGATGGGCGCCTCGATCGCGGCGTTTCCAGATTTCTTGATGACCTCAGCCGCCAGACGGGCATGCCACTCAACAGGGATCTGGCCGGCGCCGGCAAGGCGGTGCTCGTCATCCGCTGCGAAAGTTCAGGCCGCAAGGTTCAGGAACTTGACGAGGACGAGTCCTACACGCTCGAAGTGACGTCCTCGCGAGCGACACTGTCGGCGCCGAATCCGCTTGGCGTCCTGCATGGGTTGCAGACCTTGCTGCAACTGGTTGCACCGGCTCCTGCGGGGTTCGCATTGCCCGCCCTCATCATCAGGGACCAACCGCGCTTTCCCTGGCGCGGCCTGCTCATCGACTCATGTCGACATTTCCTCCCACTCGATGTGATGAAGCGAAACATCGACGGTATGGCTGCGCTGAAGATGAACGTGCTGCACTGGCATCTGACCGACGACGAGGGATTCCGGGTCGAGAGCAAGAAGTTGCCGAAACTGCACGAGGCGGGTTCACAGGGGCAGTACTACACGCAGGCGGAAATCAGAGAATTTCTGGAGTATGCGCGCGACCGCGGCATTCGCGTCATGCCGGAGTTCGAAATGCCCGGACACAGCCGCGCCATTGCCGTGGCCTATCCCGAACTGGCCAGCGAGCCTGGCCCTTATCCCGTAGGGCGGCTGTCGGGGGATGCAGTGGCGCTGGACGTCACCCAGGACAAGACCTACAAGTTCATCGACAAATTGATCGGAGAGATGGCGGAACTCTTTCCCGATGCCTACATGCACATCGGAGGAGACGAAGTCGACGACAAGCCGTGGGAATCGAATCCGAAGATTCAGGAGTTCATCCGCGCTCACGGCATGAAAGACAACCGCGATCTGCAGGCGTACTTCAATCAGCGGCTGGAAAAGATCGTCAACAAGCACAAGAAAATTATGGTGGGGTGGGATGAAGTGCTGCATCCCGATCTGCCGAAGAACGTCGTCGTTCAATCGTGGCGCGGGCAGGAGTCGCTGGCGGCAGCGGCGAAACAGGGATATCGCGGCCTCCTCTCGAACGGCTACTACCTCGACCTGATCTGGCCGGCGGCGCGGCATTACGCGGTGGATCCGATGTCGGGCGCGGCCGCCGCACTCACTCCCGAAGAGGCGAAACACATTCTCGGCGGCGAGGCCTGTATGTGGTCGGAGTTCGTCAGCGAGGAAACGATTGACTCGCGTATCTGGCCGCGCCTGGCGGCCATCGCGGAACGCTTGTGGTCGCCGCAGGATGTGAAAGACACGAAATCCATGTATCAGCGCATGGACGACGTCAGCAGGCGGCTGGGCTGGCTGGGTCTGACCCACGAATCGAACTATATCCCGATGCTGCGCCGACTGGCCGGCACGGAGGATGTTCATGCGCTGCGCACTTTGGCGGATGTCGTGGAGCCAACCAAGGACTATACGCGGACCGAGGTCTGGCCGCAGCCGCCCGTCAAACGCACACCCCTGAATCGCCTCGCGGATGCGGCTCGGCCGGAAAGTGCAATCGCTCGCCAATTTGCGGAACTGGTCGATCAGTTCATCGCCAGCGGCTATCAGGACTCGCAGGCCGAAGCGCAGATCCGATCATGGCTGGTGAAGTGGCAGCAGAACGGCGCACGCCTCACGCCACTGTTGGCGAGTTCATTCCTTCTGACCGAAGATCAGCCTCTGTCAGAGGACCTGACATCGCTGGCCACGTCTGGACTAACGGCGCTGGATGCCATTGGCAAGAAACTGCCGCTTGCGGATTCGTGGCGCAACCAACAACTGGCAATCATGGAACGATCGATAAAGCCGAGGGCTAACCTGTTGATCATGGTGGCGCCATCGATTCAGAAGTTGATCGAGGCCGTGCCGCATTCCTGATCACCTGCAGAAGGAAACGGATGAGTCCCTACGGTGACCCCCGCCCTTGCATTTCTCTGGGATTTAGAGTGATTCTGTGTACCCGGAAAGGAGTACCCGCCCTCATGATTCATGTCCTCGTTCATCATGAAGTAGCCGATTATCCCGCCTGGAGATCGGTATTCGACGCCGCCCACGAATGGCGTACCAGGAATGGCGAACTCAGCTGCCGCATCTTCCACGGCGCAGGGAATGTAAATGACCTGACCATGCTGTTCGAATGGGAGAGTCTGGAATTGGCGCGTAAGTTCATGGCGTCTGAGGAATTGAAGGCCCGCATGGCCAAAGCCGGCGTAAAAGGTCAGCCGCGCATCGAACTCCTCACCGAAATGCACACTGTCCGGCGCAGCGCCGCCGACTAGCCGGTAAACCACTCCTCCTGGAGCGCCTCTCGGGACCTGCATCAAGGCGAGGGCGCGCAGGTTTATGTGCGTTGTACGGAATCCCTTTCCGCGCGCCTGCATCCAAACCGAAAGGCTGACATGCCCGGCAGTGACTGTCCATCACGTCGGCCCGCCGCGATCTCAATCTTCGCTTTCCAGGAGGCATCCCCCATGGCCAAGAAAACCCTGTCTACATCCAACCACAAGCCATCCCCGAATCCCCGCTACCATCAAAGCGCTCCCGCACTTCAGGCTTTCGGCACCGTTTCCAGCCGCATCCCGCTTCAATTGGAAGAACCTGTCCGGCTGGAGATCACGGAGCAGTTGAACGTACTTCTCGCAGACACTGTCACCCTTCGCGATCTCTACAAGAAATCGCACTGGCAGGTCGCCGGACCGACCTTCTACCAGCTGCATCTGCTGTACGACAAACACTATGAAGAACAGTCGGAGATCGTGGACACGATTGCCGAACGCATTCAAACCCTGGGCGGAGTCTCGCTCGCCATGGCAGCGGACGTGGCCGAAACGACCCGTATCCCGCGGCCGCCGAAGGATCGGGAAGAGGTGCCTGTCCAGCTCTCCCGCTTGCTCGACGCCCACGAGATTGTGATTACGGCGTGCCGGGAATTGGCAGAACGGTCGGCGAAAATCGGGGACATTGGAACGAACGATCTGGTGGTCAGCGATGTGCTGCGTCCGAATGAACTGCAGGTGTGGTTTCTGAGCGAACACCTGGTGGATGAGCCACTGGTGAAGGCCGATCCGCTGGAGAAATCAGCCTGACCAGCACGGGAGAGGCCCTGTCCCTGGTTAGTGCCTGGCCGAGAGGATGTGCAGGATCTCCCGCAGTTCGTGCTGCAGGTGAGCTACGTTCAAGGCTGACCGCATCGGGAAGGGCAGAGCGTTCTGATTGCGGTCAGCTTTAATTTCTTCCTTGAGCTGCGAACGCGCGCCCGCGATAGTGAAGCCGTCCTCGTAAAGCAGCTTCTTGATGCGCAGGACGGATTCGACGTCCCGACGGCGATACATGCGCTGGCCGGTGCTGCTCTTCACCGGTTTCAACTGCGGGAATTCCGTCTCCCAGAAGCGCAGTACGTACGCGGGCAGGCGGCACAAGCGTGCCACCTCGCCGATGCGGAAATACAGTTTGTCGGGGATGACGACTTCCGCGCTCCGATGCTTTCTGGTGACAGGTTTCGTTCGCGTGCTCATGAGGGGCTCACCGTTGCCCAGACCACATCCCGTACTCGCGTTTCTAGCACGGTTGGCTGTGGTGGGACAACTGCTTTTAGTTCAGTCGTCAGTGTCTGACTTCGGAAGGCGGAAAAGCCTCCGGAAAGGTGCTTCTCTCCGGAGGCTTTGGGGAATTTCTGAACGAGCGTCCTGCCCGTTCTTAGTGTTTCTTTTTCTTGGCGGCTTTCTTCTTCGTTGCCATGAACTGTATCCCTCCGTTTTGAACGATTTTGTTCTCCCAAGGTTCTCGACAGGGCACCTTGATGCCCGAGCTACTCAACTTCTTGTATGAGCAGCATGCCTACCACAAGATATTGCCATCCGAATTCAATTTGTCAATGAAAATCTCACCGTTGGGGTTCAGCGTGGACGCCGGCGTGCTCCCGCGTCGCGCGCTCCGCGTGTGCGATAATTTTTCAGGACAGAAAAATTCATGGCCGATCACAAGGTTTTTTGTGCAAAGTTGAAACAGGAATTGCCCGGTCTCGATGAGCCGCCTTTCGATTCCGAGCTGGGACAGAAGATCTACAACCAGATCTCCAGCCAGGCCTGGGGCCAGTGGATGGAGTACTGCAAGATGTTGCTGAACGAGTACCGCCTGAATCCGGCGCGTAAACAGGATCAGGAAGTCATCGTCAAACAGATGGAGCAGTTCTTCTTCGGCGAAGGCGCAGCACCGCCGGAACAGTACGTGCCGCCGACGCACTGAGGGCTGGCAACGGACAGAAGGGTGGCGGTTACTGAGTGGTTACCCATGGCCTGTTGCATGTTCTCTGATTCATTACCCTGTAACAATTCTGGGAAATAATCGAGTCGTGGATTCGCCCATCTACGACACGCTGATTCTGTCGGACCTGCACCTGGGCGCGGAGACGAGCCGCGCGCGCGAGGCGTTGCGCGTCCTGCAGCGGAATCAGTATCGCCGCCTCATCCTCAACGGCGACATTTTTGCCGACCTGAATTTTGCCCGCCTGAAGAAAGAGCACTGGAAGTTTCTCGGCTATATCCGCAAGCTCTCCAATCCCAAGCGCAACGTCGAAGTCGTGTGGGTGGAAGGGAACCACGACACCGGATTGACCGAAATCATGTCTCATCTGGTCGGGTTGCGCGTGTACCAGGACTACCGCTGGGAATATCAGGGCCTGCGACACATCGCCGTGCATGGCCACAAGTTCGACACATTTGTCGTGAACAACGTCCGCTTCAATTATCTTTTCGGCACCCTGCTCTACCTGCAGTTGCAGAAGTGGGACTCCAAGGGAAAGGTAATCACCCGTTTCCTCGACCGGCTGAATACGCGCTGGCTGCGGATGTCGCCCAAGGTGGCCGCTGGCGCCCTCTCCTACGCCCGGCAGCACAAGGCTGCGAGAATCTTCTGCGGACACACTCATGCCGCCCTGCACTGGAGCGAGCAGGGAGTCGACTATTACAACTCCGGCAGTTGGGTGGATGCCCGTGCTACCTACATCACGGTCGGCGAGCATGGGGTGGAAATCCACGAGTACCTCGAGCAACCCGACGATCAGTACTCCCGCGAGGAACACGGTTCAGCCGATCCACAGATGCCGGAATTGGGCGAAGCCGCGGAAGCATCCGAAGTGAACGAGTACGACCCGGTGAGCCACTGACGCGCTCCCGTGTTTGCTGCTGGTATCGCATCATTCTTGGTTGACGTGCAACAAGGGCAAGCTCAAGCTTGGGTATGAACACAATCCACAAGCGTGGGCCAGGTGACCATTGCGCAGGGTAACGATTCTCTTCCACCACGCCGGAGGCGGGCACCGCAACGCCGCAGAGGCCCTCAAAAGTACGCTCACCACGCAGGAGCATCCCTGGGAAGTTACACTCCTCGACATTCAGGAATTGCTGGACCGCATTGACGTCGTTCGCCGTTCCACCGGCATCCGTATTCAGGATGTCTATAACCAGATCCTGCGACGCGGCTGGACCCGCTTCACGCCGCAGCTGCTGAAAGTCCTGCAGGCAACGATCCACATCTACCATTCGCCGATCGTCAAGCTGCTGCGAGGTTACTGGGCGGAGCACCCGGCCGATCTCGTCCTCTCGGTGATCCCGCATTTCAACCGTGAAATTGCCGCGAGCCTGAAGGCCTTAGGCTCTGCCCAGCCGCCGTTCGTCACGCTGATCACCGACCTCGCCGATTACCCTCCTCACTTCTGGATCGAACGGGAATCGGAGTACGTCATCGCTGGAAGTGAGCGAGCCAGGGCTCAGGCCTTGACCATCGGCCACGCGGCCGACCATGTTTTTGAAGTGTCTGGGATGGTGTTGAAGCCGAAGTTTTACGAAAAGTCGGAAGTCGATCGCGTCGCCGAACGCAGGCAAGTCGGCCTCGACCCGAAGCGTCTGACCGGGATTGTCCTCTTCGGCGGACATGGTTCGCGTGTCATGACGAGCATCGTCAGGAATCTCGATCAGAGCGCGCTCGACGTGCAGCTCATTCTCATCTGCGGCCACAACTCCAAACTTGAGGCCAAGCTTAAGTCCATGAACACGCGGGCGCCCAAGCTGGTCCTGGGTTTCACGACGAATGTCGAATACTACATGGCCCTGTCGGATTTCTTTATCGGCAAGCCCGGGCCCGGCTCGATCAGCGAAGCCTTGCAGTTTCATTTGCCGGTGATTGTCGAATGCAATTCCAAGACGCTGCCGCAAGAGCGCTTCAACGCGACCTGGGTCGTCGAGAAAGGCTACGGGATCGTCGTGCGGAGCTTCAAGAAGATCGGCCCGGCCGTGGCACAGTTAACCGAGCCCTCAACCTTCGGTCAGTTGCGCGCCAACACCAATGCCTACTCGAACCGGGCGCTGTTCGAGGTCTCTGAGATCCTGGAAAAGTGCCTGAACCGATCCGGAGTTGCGGCGCTCACTCATCCTTGAAGAGCGCCGCGAACGTCTGCTCATGCTGATCCGTCAGAAGTGAACGGCGATTCCCGTGGTGAAACGCACGTCGTTCTGGCCGTTGTCGAAAAAGCGGGTGTGAATCCAGTCCAGTTGACCGCGCCAGGAAACCGGGCCTGCGATCTGGTAATCGAGGCCGCCGCCGAACGCATTCGCAAACGACGTGTCGGTCGCCGCGCCGTTGGCGACGTTGATGTGCCCAGCCCCAATCAGCAGTTCGGCAAATGGCCGGTACCGGCCGACGCGCACTGCCACCCTCGGGCCGAAGAGATAGTTGTGCTCTCCGACGTGGTGACCGTAGGTGCCGCCGAGATCGCCCACAATTCCGATCCACGGCAGGAAGTCGCCCTCCAGTTGAGCATTCCATCCGTTGAGGCTGGTTCCATCATTGGAAACGATTTCTGCATGATTGTAAGCGTAGCCAAAATACACGTTGCCTTTGGTAGGGAGCTGGGCGGAAGCCGCGGCGGCCGTGATCGCCAGAAACAAGACAAGAGTGCTGAGTCTGCGCATCGGTTCTCCTTATGGTTTTGGTAGATGCAGGCGCGGGGCAAATCTTTGCCTGTCCACGAGTGTTATCAGCGGAACATGGCGGCGAAAAATCCCCGCAGTTTGCTGAAGAATCCCCGGCGTGTTCCTGTGTCGCCGGACGCCGTTTCTATGCCCGCCGGTTTGCGTCCGTGGGCGGGCGGGAGGGGCGAACTGAGCGCGGGCGCGGGAAGGCCGCGCGTGTCGGGTGGCAGAGCCCGGGCGTCTTCCACCGGTGCCGGAGGAGGACCGGTCGCCCGGAAAACAAAAGGCGCGGCGACCTGCACGTGCAACTCGCCCGGGGTCGATGACCCGGCGGGGGCTGCAGCCTGAGCGTCGGAAGCGGGAGGCGCGGCCGACGCGGCAAGAGAATCAGGATTGGGAACGCTCGAGGCTTCGCGCGGCCGCGCAGGCTCTGCATCTTTGATGACCACGGGCCGGTTTTCTGCGCTCAACACCGGTTGCCGCGGAGGAGGGCATCCGCACTCCAGCGGTACTTCCATGTCCACGCGATCAATCTGTCCTGAGCGGAACACGAGCTGGTCAGTCGCTTTCACCTGGTACGTTCGATCACCGAGCAGTTCCGACACAATCGCCGAAGCGGTATTCCCGGGTAGCGCCCGGACGCAGGTGTTGCCCCGCGAATCGGTGCTGATGGCAAGGTCGAACTCGCCGGGCCCCGGCAGCACAATGCGGAAATCCGGCGTGATCACGGAATCGGACGAAGAGTCGAGCCGGAAGTGTGTTTCGAGAGCGCCGGTGTTCACGCCGAGCATGACATTGTGCCCGTTCTGCGACGGCGTCACAGAAACGGTCGTCCCCGGGCAGACGTGCACTTCTCCGCCGCGGGACAGGCGAAGAGTGGCGGTGTCGGCGCCGGCTGTGATGGAAGAACCTGAGCCCAGGCTGTTTCCGGCGACGGCCAGGGGACCGGCAGTTCGAACCTCAGCGACCGCTTGCGGCGTCGGCGTCAGAGTCACGACCGAAGGAGCTTGAAACGGTGTTTTTCGGGGATCTTCGGGAGTCTTTCCCAGGTGCACGACCAGCCGATTTCCTGCCGCAGCCCAGGTGAAAGTGCGCGGCGCCAGCAGGTCCACCACTACGCGGGCCACCGGCGGACTCTCCTGAAACTGGTCGGCCCGCAGCGTGCTGATCTGATCGGCCTGAACGCTGATGCGTTTGTGTCGCGTGTCCAGCCGCGCGTTGGGCAAATCGATCACCAGCCGCGGAGGATCCCCCAGCGCCTGAATCGACGGGATCATCGGTTTCGTCGAAAGAATCTCGACCGCCGGCCCGTCCTTCTCCTGAATAATGCGGAAGCTCTTGACCGCCGCATAAGCACCAGGCTGCGCGAAGACCTTGGAGGTCTGAGCATAGACGGAGCTCCCCATCATGAGCAGTCCGATCGCCAGCGTGGCGCAACTGCGAGCCGGCCCCTTGGGCCTGGGGCTTTGCAGGAGATCGCGATTCGGACGGAAGCACTTCACGGGAGCACTCAAGTGTTCCTTCCAACATACCACTCAAGCGTTCCGGGAATGAAGTGACGAGAGGTTTCAGGAGTCGGCCAGAAATTCGTATTCGCTGATTACCGCGGCGACGGCCATTTTCCCGTTCGTGCTCCCGCCTTCCACGCGGAGCACCCTGCCTTTGCAGCGCACGCGAATGCTCTCCGTGAGTGTGATCTCCGGCGGGAGAGTGAGCGTGAAGTCGATCGGCGAGCCCGCCTGAATTGCCGAGTCTAGATAGAAGCAAATGCCGCGGGCGCTGACGTCGCGGGTCTGCGCCTCATGATCGGAGCCATTGTCTCCGTAGCGCACACTGACGGGCAACCGCAGCGCAAACCGTCGGGTGGCTCGTTTGTCTTTTTCCTGCTGCGTTTCGGCCATGCAGCCTCCGCGGAATGCATGTAAGCATGGCCGTTGACCGCAGGCGTGTCAAGGGTTTGGTGGGGCGGAGGCTTGGAACCACCGAGACGCAGAGACCGCCGAAAAGGGCTGGAAGCGGACCATTCTCGGCGTTGACAGCAGCGGCCAGGCCGCCGGCTGAACACGCGACCTCAACTCACCTTCTCCAAAGTAATCACCCGTAGCGCCCCGCGCGAAACCCCAATCTCCGCCGGCGTCTCACAGACAAACTCACCGTCCGCATAAATCGGCAGCGGTTTTTCCGTTTCCAGGCCCACCCGCTCCACCTTCCAGTACTCGACCTCGGCCATCCACAGATGCCGTCCAAAGTACACTGTCGGAAACATGCATAAGAGCTTGAAAGGACTTAGGGTGCTGATCCGGCAGACATCGAGTTTGCCGTCAGCCATGTTCGCCTGCGGCGCGATCCGCATGCCGTCCCCGTAGTACTGCGTGTTGGCGAAAGCTGCGAGCAGCGTAAGTTCCGACGACTCACGATGCGCTCCGTCGTTTGTTGACGACAGCCTCATCGAGAAGGCCGGAAACTTGAGCAACACCGGCAAAAGTGCCAGAGCATAGCCGCCGTGCCCACGCAGCCAGCGCGGCATTCTGTTGGCACGCTCAGCCGTAGCGGAATCGAGGCCGCACCCCGCCACGCAGCAGAAGTAATGTTTGTGGCCGGGCGTCGCCGTGGAAGTGATGGTTCCGAGATCGGTCGGCTGAGCCCGAACCTTCCCAGCTTCAAATCCCCGCCAGGCGCGAAGCGAATCCCGGACGGACCGCAAATTCAAGGCACGCGCGAAGTCGTTTCCGCTGCCGGCAGGCACAACCAGCACTGGCAGCCCCAATCGCACCAGAGCCGGCAGATGACGATGGATCGTGCCGTCACCGCCGAAGACAAGAACGGCGTCCGCATCCGAGGGAGCGGCAGGTACTCCCTCGATCCATTCCGTACCCGATCCAGTCCGGAACGGATCAAGATTCGAAGGCGAGGTTCCCAACCCAAATACCGCAGCAGCCCGCATGCGTTCAGCATTAGAACATACCCGAACCAAAGCAGCGACGACGCTGGTGGCGTCTGTCCTGAGACCTGTCACCCCTGACCTGTGACCTGCCTTACTTCAGACACTTCTCCATAAACTCCACCAAGTCTTTCTTCATCTTCGTATGTTCCGTGCGGTCGATGTAAACCATGTGCCCGGCCTCATATGTGGCATACGAGACGTTCTGCCGGTATTTCGCATCGAGGTTCAGGTGATCCATAGTCCAGTCGGCGGCGGCAAACGGCGTCGCCAGATCGTAGTGCCCCTCCATGACGAGAATCTTCATGTAAGGATTCTTGATCATCGCCGCCCGCAGTCCACCAGCGGTGCTGGGGAATCCTTCCACCGCGCTTCCCCATTCCCACTTCTGAAATCCGACTTCGTCATAGGCGAAGACCCGGTACGGCATATCGGTCTTGTAGCCCAATTCCGTCCGCAGGTAGTTGTTGAACACCGAAGTGTATGGCGGCAGGATCGCGGAACCGGACGGATCGTAAAAGCCGCGGTCGTCGGGATCGGGACTGCTGAAACGCCCATCCAGCCGGCCAACGACCAGTTTCTGATCGAGCAGGAGTTCATGCGTGAAGGTCGGCACATCAATGCGCAGATTGTTGCTTTCAATGACATCCGTGCGCAATCCCGTATACCGCCCCAGTTGCTCGACGACTTTCTTGTGCTCTTCCGGCGTCATCGCGTCGCCCTTGCCGAGCGCCAGTGCGTAGTCCGTCGTCGCCCAACGCACTACTTCGTCCCGCGTCTTCGACATGTCCTGCGACAGATCGGCGGGCAGTTTGTGGTGATAGCCGGCGATCATGTTGAAGGTCGGCAGCAGCAGCACGTACGGCAGGTCGTTCGACTTGTTCCATTCCAGCGTCTGGAAGTCCACCGCCATGGAGAGCAAGGTCACGCCGTTGAATGCGATTCCATGGTCAGCGAGATAACCGGCCAGGCCTGCGGCTCGGGTCGTCCCGTAGCTCTCCCCGAGAAGAAAGAGCGGCGAAGTCCAGCGGTCGTATCGCGAAATGTAAAGCCGGATGAATTCCCCAAACGCCTGCACATCCCCGCGTACGCCGAGAAACTTCTTCGTCAGTTCAGCATTCGCAGCGCGGGAAAAACCGGTCACCATCGCATCCACCATTACGATGTCGGTGCGGTCGAGAATCGTGTTGGGGTTGTCTTCGATGCGATACGGAGCCGCCGGCATAAAGCCGTTCGGCTGCAACACGACCCGTTTCGGGCCCAGTGCGCCCATATGCAACCACACCGAGGCCGATCCCGGCCCGCCGTTGAACGCGAATGTCAGCGGTCGCTTGCCCGCCTCCTGCCCATCGATCGTGTAGGCGACAAAGAACATCTCCGCTTCGATCTTGCCGTCGCCCCGCTTGAGCGGCAACCGGCCTGCCGTCGCCGTGTAGTTCAGCGTCTTGCCGTTGACCGCGACCTGGTGATGCGTCACCACCGGAGCCACTTCGCTCACGTCGTAGTGCTCTTCTTTGTCCGTAGCCTCGCCGTCGGGTTTGGGAGCGTCGGACGGTTTCGCGCTCTCAGAAGGCTTCTCGGCCGAAGCTGTCGGCGCGGTCTGTTCTTTCTTCTCTTTTTTCTCTTTTGCAGCAGCGGGCTTCTGTTTCTCCGCGCCCTCCTGGGACGACGCATTCTGCTGAGCAACACCACTTACCGCCAACATCAGACTGACGATCAAAGCGAGCACAATTCGCATTTCACTCTCCGTGGAATTTATCCGAATTAGTTCTTGATCCTGTCTTCCTGAGCGCAGTAGCTGCGAGCGAAGCGGAGCAGCTACGGAGTCGAACGATCCATACCCCCACCAGCAAACTGGCGGTACAGAACGCCGCGATTCTCCGAACTCTCTCGGGTCCCGCTCACTTCCCGAGATGCCGATCAAAAAAATCCGCGATCATGTGATCCGCCTCGACTGATTCCGGAATCTTGAATTCATTCCAAAACGCGTGATGCAGCCCATCAAAGACGATCAACTCTGTCTCTACGCCAGCCTTCACGAACGCGCGATGCAGATTCACTGTCCCACTCAACAGTAAATCGCGCTCGCTGGTAAGAAAGAAAGTGGGAGGCATTCCCTTCAGATCTGCAAACATTGGCGACAGCCCTGGATCACGCGGGTCCGCCGATCCGATATACGGATCGCCCCGCCCCGTCTCACGCGGAGTCAGCGACCCGGAGAGCCCCCACAGGCCGAAGATCGCCTCGGAATCGCCCCGGACGCTGAAGTCCCCAAACCCCGAGAAAATTCCCAACGCCGCTGGCAGCGGCAGCCCCGACTGTTTGAGTCGCACCGCCACCTCGCCAGTCAGAATCGCCCCGGCCGACGTCCCGTAAAGAACAATGTTCTTCGGCTTGTAAGTCTTGAGCAACTCCCTGTAAACCGCGACCGTATCGTCGACGGGGGCGGGAAAAGGATTCTCCGGCGCCAGTCGATACAGCACCGCGACCACCTTCGTCTGCGCCAGGCTGGCGATGGGAACCGTCTCCGCTACCGATCCCCAATCCGCCTGAAAGCCGCCGCCGTGCACATTGAGCAGCACGCGGTCACGTTTCTCAGCAGGAATATTCGGCGGTGTGACGATCCGCACCGGCACTCCGGCAATCGTGTCTTTGGACAACGTAGTCGGATACATCGCCTGCATATCCTTGGCCAGTGTTTCCTGCCAGCGTTCGGCATTCTTGCGGTTCTCCGCGACCGACGGGGCTGGGTCGGCATCGGAACGCCGCTGTGCCAGGAACTTCTGTCCTTCCGGGCTGACCGTTTGTGGCACGGGAACGACACGCGTCACGTGGGCGGTGCCATGCTCGTCAATGTAGGCGGAGTCGGTGTTTGGGGCTGACTGGGGGCCGGTTTGCGCGCTGCACGCTACCAGCGCGCCCGTGAAGAGGGCAATCAGGATTGACCGCTCGATTCGCGACATAGTTTTTCGCTGGTCGAGCATTATACCGGGCAGGTCGTTCTTGTCTTCATTCGTAGCGCAGGCTCTCAATCGGATCGAGTCGAGCCGCGCGGACAGCAGGCACCATTCCACTGACAATCCCCACCAGGCTGAGAATGACGGTCGCCACCGCCAGACTGCTCACATTGATCCGCAAATGAATGTCGCCGGCCTGCAGGTTGTCCCCGAACGCACTCATCAGCGGCAGCGCGCCTACACCCCAGGAGATCAAGTAGGCGATCGCAATTCCCGCCAGTCCACCTGCAAACGTAATGGTCATGGCTTCCGCGAGAAACTGAAACAGGATGTGTGCCCGGTGCGCGCCCAGCGCTTTCTCAACGCCGATCTCTCGCGTCCGCTGCTGCACCGAAACCAGCATGATATTCATCAGCCCGATGCCGCCGATCCCCAGCGTGAGCGCCCCAATAAACGCAAGCAGCGCCTTCAGCGCGATCGTGACGATCCGGAACTCGTCGAAGTCTTGCTTGAAATCGGCGATGAACACGGCGCGGTGGTCATCCGGCCGGAAGTTGTGGTGTGCAGCCAGCACCGATCGCACCACGCGCGCGAGTTGCTGGTGATCCTGCCCCTCATAATCCATGAAAATGCCGGTGATGTACTGGGTGTCGAACAGATCGCCCATCGTACTGAATGGAATCACGACCATGCTGTTGTCGTTGTTGTCGCCACCCTGCACTTTGTGCTGATAAACTCCGACCACGTGAAAGCTCAACCCGTTAATGCGAATACTCTGGCCCAGCGCTGGTTGGCCGGAAAACAATCTGCGCTTCGCTTCGTCTCCAATCACCGCTACCCGCGCGCGTTGGATCTGATCTTCTTCGCTCAGGCCGCGTCCGGCCGCCACCGCGAAGCCGCGAATTCGTTCATAGACGGGGAACACGCCGGTGAGGAATAGGTTCGTGTAGGTCCGCGTATCGTGTTGGATCGTCGCGCCCGCCTGCCGGTCGAAAATCGGCGTCACGCCTTTCACCATTGGCACTTCGTTGCGAATGTACTCGACATCGGCCAGCTTGAGCCGAACTTCGCTTCCCGCCTTCGATCCACCCGCCTGCAGGGACGTGCGTCCCGGGAAGGCGCCGATCACGTCCACTCCCCACGAACTGAAGATCAGGCTGATCGCGCGCTCGAAGCCCGAACCAAAGGCCAACAGGATGACTACCGTCGCAATCCCCCATGCCATCCCCAGCATGGTGAGCGTGGTGCGGCGGCGGTTGTGCTGCATCGCGCCGTAAGTTTCTTTCAGCAGATCGCTGGTCATGATTTACTCCTGCCGTAAGGCTTCGACCGGTTCCAGGAATGCCGCTTTACGCGCCGGATAGAGCCCCGCGATGATCCCCGCCACCGCCAGCGACAGTACGGCACCTACTGCCGACACCGGGATGATCCGCGGCGTATCGAATCCCTGCGGCAGTTGCACTCCCGAGAGCAGGCGGATCACCAGCATGGCGCCACCGACTCCGATGGCGCCGCTCAGCAGCGTAAGAAATGCGCCTTCCAGGAAGAACTGAGACAGGATGTTGCGGTTGGTTGCTCCCAGCGCTTTCCGAAGGCCGATCTCCCGCGTGCGCTCGGTCACCGCGACCAGCATGATGTTGACGATTCCAATCGCGCCCAGCGCCAGTGTTACCAGTCCCACGCCGCCCAGAAACCAATCCATCGCGGTAAAGATTTTGCTCATGGTCTTCTGGTTCTTGATCGTGTCCCACTCTTCCCAGATATCCTTGCCGTCCGGATCGAAGCCCCCGTGATTGCGGGCCACGATGCGGTGCAACTCGTCTTTGGCCGGCTCGTTTTCCTCGTACGTGCGCGGCTGATAGTTGATGAACGAAATCGCGTTGCCTTCCTGCGAATTGTCGCCCTTCAATGGAAACAGTTCGCGCATCGTGTCAAAGGGAATAAAGATGCGGATGTTGGTGGCGTTATGCTCCTCATGGCCGATCATCGAGAGCACGCCGACCACCTCAAAGCGCACGCCGTTCAGCAAAATCGTGTTGCCCACGGCCGGACGTCCGGGAAACATGTTGCGAGTCATTTCGCGCCCCAGCACGCAGACCCGGCGGCGCTGGTCGTTGTCTTCGTCATTGATCCAGCGGCCGACTTGCAGGGGGATCGTCCGCACCTGGCTATACACCGGAGGCACGCCGGAAACCTGGCCGTTGGTGCTGGTATAGTCGCTGACCGCGCGAATGTCGTCTCGCGCAATCACTGGCGAGATGCTTACCGCCAGCTTCGATTCCTTCTTGATCGCGACGTAGTCGTCGTAGGTCAGGTTGAACCACCTCATGGAATTGAAGCTGCCCTCGACCGCTGGCGCGCGCCCGCCAAAAAAGAAAATGATGTTCTTGCCGAAAGTCTCGAGTTGTTTGCGATTGCCGTTGCGAAAGCCCTCGCCTACTCCCACCAGCAACAGAAGCGATCCTACGCCCCAGGCGATCCCGAACATGGTGAGAAACGACCGCAGCTTGTGCGCCCACAATGTGCGCAGCGTCTGGCCGAATATGTCGAGCAGCATGCGCATGAGACACCTTGAAGACGAGACGATCCCGGGAAGTGTCAATCAACCGGCAAATTGTTGGACTGCTTGGATGGAAAACGGTTATCCGGATGCAGATATGAAAGAGCCAATGGCTCATTCCGTGCGAGCCACCGTCGCGATTCGTTGTTGAATGCCCTTGTGAATCATTGTTATGTACTGAAAAGACTAGCTATGTATCGGCTACGACAGATTCATCTTTTGAAGCAGGTGCGCAAAGCGAGGATCGCTCCGCAGCGGGTCCAGCAAAGGTGCGGTCTTTAGCAGAATCAGAGATCCGATTCGTGCTCGGTACGCCACGTCCAGCCATTGAAAGGCCTTATCCCGATCTCCCAAAGCGGTGTAGATGTCCGCGATGGCATCGGCGAGGTTCTTTCCTTGTGCCTGCAAGCGAAGCAACTCCTGAAGTTCCTTTCGTGCGAGCGCGGTCCGCCCGGCCAGAGCGTCTCCGATCGCTCGTCCAGAAAGGGGGAGCCCCTCGACGGCTGAATCCTGGACGACAGAAAATGCTTGATCCATCCGGGAAAAATCCTTCTTCTGAGCGTAAACCATGTAGAGCAGGTAGTTGGCCAGGACAAAGTGGGGGTCACGCTCCAGCGTCTTGTTGCACTGTGCAATTGCCTCGTCATAGCGTCGGGCGAAATACAGCATGTCGCCTACGTCACGCTGGATGATGAGCGAAAGCGGATCGAGTTGCTCGGCAAGCCGGATCTCCGCCAGGGATTGTTCTTGTCGTCCCATCGCCATCAGGTAATATGCGTACCAGTGATGCGCGGTCGCATAACTGGAATTGAGTTCAATGGCACGCCGAAATTCCTTCTCTGCGGCTGGCCAGTTCCAGTCGTAATGCATCTCCACGAATCCCAGCGAAGCATGCGGTTCTGCGGAGAACTCATCCAGCGCGATCGCTTTCTTGGCTGCCGCCCGCGCCCGCTCCATCGCTTCCGGCCTTGGGATGGGACTGTCAGGCAGCGATCCTGTGATTGCCAGCGCGTCGGCAAGCCCCGCTTGAAACTTGGGCTGAGTGGGATCCTTCGCCACCGCTTCTTCGAGATATTGCACTGCCTTCACCAGGCCTTGCCGGTCCCGCCGGTTCCAGAAATACCGACCCTGGAGATACGCGTCGTAGGCCTCCAGGTCCACCGGCGTCGATCGCGCAAACCGCGAAGCCACTTCCGGAGTCAGTTTGAGCTGGATCTGTTCCGCGATGGCGCTGGCCACCTGGCCCTGCACATCGAGCACGTCGCGTCCCTCGCGATCGTAGTTCTGCGCCCACAAGTGAGTCTGATCGCGCGCTTGGATCAGCTGCGCGCTGATGCGAATCCGGTCTCCGGAGCGACGCACGCTTCCTTCGACCACATACTGCACACCGAGTTCGCGCGCGATCGCGTCGACTCCAAGCTTTGTATCTCGATACTGCATGGCCGACGTGCGTGCGATAACCCCCAGGTGAGCAGGATCCAGATGCCCCAGTTGCGTGATCATCTCCTCGGTGAAACCGTCGCTGAAGAAGTCCTGGCTGGCGTCGCCGGTCAGATTCTGGAATGGCAACACCACCACCATCACCTTGCCCGCGGGAGGCGCGATCCGGCCTCTCCGCCAGCCTCGAACCCCGGCAATCCCGAACATCGCAACCAGCAGAACCGCGAATCCCGCCAGTAGTGCAATCCACAGTCCCGCACCGCGCGCCTTCTCGATCCCGGAACCTGACACTTCCGGAGTTGCGTCCTGCGAGCCCGCTCTCGTAACCTCGCTCACCGGCGCGATGAATCGATACCCACGCTTGGGAACCGTGTCGATGTAAGTCGCCCCACCTTCGCCGTCATGCAAAGCTTTGCGCAGCATCGACACGTGCTGGGCCAGGCTCGACTCTTCCACGAACGTATCCGGCCAGACCTGCTTCAGAAGTTCGTCCTTCTCCAGTAGGCGTCCCCGGCTGTTCACAAGCGCAACCAGCAGATCAAAGGTCTTCGGCGGCAGGCGCACGTCGGTCCCATCGCGTTGCAGGAGCCGCTCGGCCGCGTCGAGCCGATAGGGGCCGAACTGCCAAACCGGCTTTGTCTCCAATGCCATACCGTCTTCAAAGAACCTTTAGAAAGAATTGAGCGCGCCTTCAAGACGCCTTGCTACGTCTTTTGCTAACTCTCTGGGCGGCCGAAAAGTGGGGGAGTAGGCACGGGGCCGTGATTTCCGCGAGAGCATCGCAGTCGCGTCCGATACAGACTCAATGACAGACGCGACGCCCCAGTGGGCGTGTATTGTATCCCAATTCTGCAGGGGTCAACAGCACGGCCTTGAAGGTGTGTCGGTCCGCCCACCCACACTGGATTCCGCCTCGAGAAGGGGCTTCATCACTGGAGAAAACCATGAAAAAAGCTTGCTGGGTATTGCTCACGATCGGCCTGTTGGCCGGAGCCCTGGTGCAGAACCTCAACGCACAGGGCGGTACGCCCGGTTCGACCAGCTGCGCCTCCACCTACACCTCCGGTTCGGGGCCGACCCTCTTCCAGTGGTGCGTGACCTCTAACGGCAACATCGTGTCTCTTCAGAGCCCGGACGGGGAGGAGCATATTCTCTTGAATGCCAGCGAAGGCTATCAGGTCTGTGATTTCTCCGCCTTGGTGGCCTACACCGACTATGCCGCCGCCGCGGACACGGGGAATTGGAGGGCATCGCTCGTCACACAGCCCCATGGCGCCAACACCTTCCCCCTGACGATCAAGCGCACCACCACCGACGGCAAGTACACCCTGACTCAGAAATTCAGCCAGGTGCCCGCCGATTTCACCATCAAGATCGCAACTACGCTGAAGAACAACACCACCGGCTCGCCCTTCATTTACGTTTATCGCTACGCCGATCTCGCGATTGACGGCGGAGGAAACTCCTCCATCGACTGGTTCGATCAGAGCGCAACTTCCGCTTGGGGATACTTGCCCTTCGGCGACGGCGTGATGCTTACGACCGGTACGCCCGCGCTATTTCACTCCGCCAACGTGACGCAACTGGTACCCGCGCATTGCGACTTTCCGTCCGTAGCCACGCCTGCCCACATCAACGGTGGTGTCTACCTGCTGCACGGCTTTACGGCGGCTCCGAAGTCTTCGACCACGTTCACCGTCGTTTACCGGAGGTTTTAGAGCTGGAGCCGGGCGGTGGGCTGGTGCCGTCCACGGCCCCAGCCCTACAGCTTCAGCACCGCCTGCACGGTCCCATCTTCCAGGTCCGCTTCGAGTTGAAATCCGTGCTTGCGGCAGATGGCTTGCATCTCCCGATTCTCAGCGAGAATCGTCGACACCACCTGGGTCATGTGTTCGTCGCGCGCCACTTCGATCAGCCGCCGGTAGAGTTCCGTTCCCAGGCCCTGGTGCTGGAAACGATCGTCCACCAGCACCGCCATCTCGGCATCGTCACGCCCGCGAATGCGGCTCAGACGTCCGATGGCGATGATCTCCGGCTCTCCGTCCGCTTTCTTGTGTTCGGCCACCAGCGCCATTTCGCGGTCGTAGTCAATAAAACAGATTCGCGTCAGCCGCTCGTGCGCGGTTCGCTGGCTCAGCTTCAAAGGCTGGAAGTAGCGCATGTATACCGTGCGGTCCGATAGCGCCTGATGCAACTTGATCAGCAACGGTTCGTCTTCGGGGCGGATCGGCCGCACCACAATGTCTTCCCCATTCTTCATCTTCCCCGGACGCACATACTGTTTGGGATAAGGGCGGATCGCCAGACGCGGCAGTTCTTCACGCCGCGTCTCCGGCGAGTACACCACCACCCGCGCATCGAGCGCAATCAGCCGGTCCGACGACGCCAGCAGAGGATTGATGTCAATCTCCTTAATCCAGCGTTGTTCGACGACCAACTGGCTGAAGCGCACCAGCAACTCCTCCAATGCGCTCAGATCGACTGCCTTTCGTCCCCGCACGCCTTTCAATGCCTGGAAAATTCTGGTCTGCTCCATGAAGCGGCGAGCCAGCGTCGTATTGAGCGGCGGCAACGACAACGCCCGGTCGCGAAATACCTCTACAAGCTGCCCACCGGTTCCGAACAGCAGCACCGGCCCAAACTGCGCGTCCACCGTGCTGCCGAGGATCAGCTCGTACCCTTCCGAGCGCAGAAACGGCTGTACCGTCACTCCCTGGAAATGCTCCGGCCCGGCCTTTTCGTCCACTGAACTTTCAATCTCACGCCATGCGCTCCGCACCGCAGTGGCATTGCTCAGATTGAGTTTTACGCCGCCCACGTCCGTCTTGTGGGTGATCGTGTGCGAGAGCAATTTGACCACCACCGGATATCCAATCTCTTCAGCCCGCGCCGCCGCTTCGTCCTCACTGTGCGCTTCCAGCGTGGGTACCGTAGGAATTCCGTAGCAAGCCAGCAACTCTTTCGATTCTGGCTCCGTCAGCAATGTGTTCCCAGTCTGCCGAACCCTCTCGACGACCGCATCAGCCCGCGCCCGGTCCGGGCCCTCAGCCCCGTGCGGAAGCACCGGAGTCTCGTAGAGCCCCCGCAATAGATAGTTGTAGCGCCACATGTAATGGAAGATCCGCGCGGCAGTGTCGGGATAAGAGAACGTCGGAATGCCCGCCCGATTCATGATTTCGATCCCCGCCACCATCTCAGCCCCACCCATCCAGCAAGCCAGCACCGGCTTCCCCAGCCCCTTGGCAAAGGGCACCAGCTTCTCGGCAGTAATCGTCGGATGCGACATTCCCTGCGGACACGTCACCGCCAGCAGCCCGTCATTGTTAGGATCGTTGGCGACGATCTCCACCACCTTGGCGTACTTGTTGGGCAAGGCGTCGCCGAGAATGTCGACCGGATTGTTGTGGCTCCAATGCGGCGGCAACATCTGATTCAGTTGCTCCATCGTCGCCGGAGACAACTCCGCCAGTTCTCCTCCAGCAGCGATAATCGAATCCGCCGCCAGCACCCCGGGACCGCCCGCATTCGTCACGATCGCCAGCCGCGGTCCCTTCGGACGAGGCTGCTTCGACAGAACCTCGGCCATATAAAAAAGATCGGCGATCGTGTTGACTCGCAGTACGCCACAACGCCGAAACGCTGCTTCGAGCACATCGTCGCTGCCGGCGAGAGTGCCCGTATGCGACGCTGCCGCATGCGCCGCAGCTTCCGTGCGCCCCGCCTTGATCACGATGACCGGCTTGTTCAACGAAACTTCCCGCGCCGCTGACAGAAACGAACGGGCTTCCCCGACTGACTCCATGTACATGACGATCGAATGCGTGCGCGCGTCGTTGCCGAAATAGTCGATCAGGTCGCCCCAGTCGACGTCGAGCATTGAGCCAATCGAAACAAAGGCGCTGAACCCGACCAGTTCCTGCTGCGCCCAGTCCAGAATAGCGGTGCACAAGGCGCCGCTCTGGCTGATAAACGCCACGTTCCCCGGACGCGCCATGCTGTTCGAAGCGAAGGTCGCATTCAGCCCGCTGATGGGATTCATCACGCCCAGGCAATTTGGCCCGATCACCCGCATCCCGCTGCCGCGGAGCTGTTCCAGAATCTGGCTCTCGAGTTCCTTCCCGTGCTCGCCGTGCTCTTTGAAGCCGGCCGAAATCACGATTGCCCCGCGTACTCCCGCCGCCACACACTCGCCGATCACCGCCGGCACGCTGTCTGCGGGTGTCGCGACCACCGCCAGGTCAACGATCTCCGGGATCTCTTCGACCTTCCGATACGCCTTGATGCCGAGCACGCTGGTGCGCTTCTCGCTGACCGGATACACGGTGCCGCCGAACGGGCTGCTGACCAGGCTCCACAGCACGGCACGCCCGATACTGCCCTGCCGTTCGCTCGCGCCGATCACCGCCACCGTGTGCGGACTGAAAATCGCATCCAGCGGGTGCCCTTCCGACCGCAACACATCATGCGCTTTGTCGTGCGCGGGTCGTGGCTTTGAGGTCTTGCCGCTCCGGGTCGTGCTCATGGTGGAGTAAGTGTATCCTGCCGCCTCCGCAGGGTCAGTGACTGGTCTCACCACTTGGGCAGACCCCATTGGAAATCGCCCATCGCTGTTCTACAATTCCCTCCTCACCCTGTGGCCACGATGTCCTTTGTGTCATGGGGTTCGTGTGTCCGCAGGGAATCTCAAGGAGCGTCCCAATATGAAGAAGTTGCTCACACTGCTGTTCGCGATTGCCCTCTCCATCTCACTGTCGTCTTTCGCCGTGGCTCAGGACACCAGCACTGACAAGCCCGCCGACAAAAAGACCGAGAAAAAGGAAAAGAAGGAAAAGAAAGGCAAGAAGAAGAAAGAAGAGAAGAAGGACGAGACCAAGGGCGATCAGAAGTAAGACCCGTTCGTTTCCTGGTTCCCCCGACTTTCAGTCGGGGTTTTTCTTTGCCCACAGGTTCACCCATATCGGCGAGAGCCGGTGCGAGACGTGCTAAAATTTCTTGCGCTTGAATTGATTCCCTCGGCTTTCCTGGCGCACGAAATCTCTCCACTCCGGCAACAACGGACTGAAACGTGGCTCAGAACCCCAATCCACCGAGCGTGCCCATTACCTACGCCGACGCCGGTGTCAACATTGACCGCGCTAACCGCACCAAGCAACGCATCAGGTACCTCGCTCACAAGACTTTTACCAAGGGCGTGTTGAGCGAGATCGGAGGCTTCGGCGGCCTGTTCTCAGTCGACAAGAAGTATCTGGACCCCGTTCTCGTCTCCAGCGTCGACGGTGTCGGCACGAAACTCAAAGTCGCGTTCGACATGAAAGTACATCACACCGTGGGCGGCGACCTGGTGAATCACTGCGTCAACGACATCGCCGTGCAAGGCGCCGCGCCCCTGTTCTTCATGGACTACCTCGCCACCGGCCGACTGGATCCGGAGGTGGCCGAGAAAATCGTCGAGGGTCTCGCCGAAGCCTGCAAACACAACGGCTGCGCTCTGATCGGCGGCGAGACCGCGGAAATGCCCGGCTTCTATCCCGAGGGCGAGTACGACCTCGCGGGCTTCATCGTAGGCGTGGTCGAGCGTGACAAGGTGATTACCGGCAAAGACGTTCAGGTCGGCGACATCGTCCTCGGTCTGCCTTCGAACGGCCTGCACACCAACGGCTATTCCCTCGCCCGCAAACTCTTGTTCGAAATTGCAGGCTATTCGCCGGATACGTTCGTCAGCGAAATCAAGAACAAAGTCGGCAACGAACTCATGCGCACCCACCGCAGCTACTGGGGCATCATCAAGAAGTTGATCGCAGGAGAATGCGTCGCCGCCTTAGCCCACATCACTGGCGGCGGCATCACGGAGAACCTGCCTCGCGTGCTGCCCCGCGGTACCGCCGCCGTGATCGAACGTGGAACCTGGCCCGTGTTGCCCATCTTCGAGCACCTGCAGAAACTCGGCAATGTCCCCGACGACGAAATGCTCCGCACTTTCAACATGGGTATCGGCATGCTCGTGGTCGTTCCCTCGAAGAAATTCAAGAAAGCCGAAACTCTGCTCGATCGCGCCGGCGAGAAATTCTACAGCGTTGGCAGAATCGTCAAAGGCGAGCGCAAGGTGATGTACAGCTAACACAGCTGCGAGCCCCGGGCTGCGAGCTGCGCGCAATTTCGGTTGCCCGAAGCTCGGAGCTCGCAGCTCGAAGCTGCTGTCAAATGAAGAACCTCGGCATCCTCCTCTCCGGACGCGGCTCCAACTTCCTCGCCATCGCCGACAGCATTGATGCCGGCCGTATCCCCAATGCCCGCATCGCCATCGTGATCTCGAACCGCGCTGACGCTCTGGGGCTCGGCGCCGCCCGAAAGCGCGCATTGAACACGCTCGTCATCCCTTCCAAAGGCAGAGATCGCGAAACCCACGACCGTGAAGTCGTGGCGGCGCTCAAAAAAGCGCAAGTCGATCTGATCTGCCTTGCCGGATACATGCGCCTGCTTTCGCCCTGGTTCGTGCAGCAATTTCCGCAGCGCATCCTGAACATTCATCCCTCACTTCTTCCTTCGTTTCCTGGGTTGGAAGCCCAGCAGCAAGCCTTCGCCTACGGCGCGAAAATCTCCGGATGCACGGTGCATTTTGTTGACGAAGAGCTCGACCACGGCGCCATCATCGTGCAGAAACCCGTACCCGTCCTCGACACCGATGATGAGCACACTCTCGCGGAACGCATTCTGGAGCAGGAGCACATCGCATACAGCCAGGCCATCAGGATTGTTCTGGAAGGGAGATACGAAATCGCAGGCCGGAGATTGGTGAAAAGTCAGAAGTCAGAAGTCCAATCGCAAAAGTGAAGATGCCGACCTCTGCAATCGCTACATGATAAGTTCGTTGCCCCGGCTCACAATCGGATGCTGCATCACGTCCAACTCAGTTTTCACCAGATTCAGCCCGTACACGCACTCTTCGAATTTCTGCGACAGCTGCGCGAACATCGGCGCCACCTTCGCATACTCGAAGTATTCGAACTTCGACACGATGTAGTAGCTTTCTTTCCCCGCCCGTACCCACTCGACAAAATTCTCCAGACGCTGCCGCCGCAGGCGATAGTGGTTGATGCTCTCCGGAAACATTCCCGCAAAAAACAGCGTGTAATCGCCGATATGCTTCCGCACTTGTCGCTCCCGGTCAAACGACGGCGCCGGTCCATAAATCGGATCGGATTCGAGCAGCATCTCCCCGACATCATTCAGCGGCCTTCCCGCCACGTTGCGAATCTTGTAAAGCTGCTCGGCATCGCAGAACTCCGTCAGCAGGTGCGCGATGTAGCCTACGACCTGGGGATCGCGAATCCCAATCTCCTGCGCGAAATGCCGTCCTACCAGCTCCACGAACAGCTTCTCCAACGGATGCGATTCGGGAATCATGTTCAGGCCCCCACTATCTTCTTCGTCGAATCGGTTCAGACTGCCCACCAGGAGCAGCCTTTGCACCGATTACTTAACGTACTTCAAAATCGAACGCAAGTAACTTTCGATTTTTGAATCGTGCTGATTACTTAGAACCGTACCCACCTCCGCGAGTTTTCCACAAACTTGTTGGCAGCCGCTCGCCCCGGCTGCTAATTTCGCCCGCTACACCGAATCCGCCGGTCCCATCGGGTAGTCTAAGTACGCAAGCAGCCGCGACATCGAGTAGGCGCGTCATGCTTGCTCGAAGCCCACAGCTTAAGGAGCCATCGTGGAACGAACCAACTTCTCCAGCGGCACACCCTGGGAGCCGATCGTCGGCTATTCCCGTGCCGTCCGGATCGGCCGCCAGATATCCGTCGCAGGAACCACCGCCACGGACGCGAATGGAAACATCGTCGGCGTCGGTGACGCTTACGCTCAAGCCGTTCAGACGCTCAAGAACATCGACAGTGCCCTGCAAAAAGCCGGGGCGTCCCTGAAGGACGTCGTACGAACCCGCATGTTCATCACCCGTGCGGTGGACTGGGAAAAAGTCGGAAAGGCCCACGGCGAATTCTTCCGCGACATTCGCCCTGCCACCAGCATGCTGGTGATCAGCGCCTTGGTCTCGCCCGACATGTTGGTGGAAATCGAAGCTGAGGCGGTATTGACGGAAGGGACTTAGTGACTCGCGGAAACAAAAACAGGGAGGCCGGTCGCCGACCGGCCTCCGCGAATCTCATGCGCCGTTAGTGACGCTTCTTGCTCTTCTTCTTGGGACTCTTCTTGGCTTTCTTCGCGGCCTTCTTCTTGGCTGGTTTCTTCTTGGCTGCCTTCTTCGCTTTTTTCTTTTTGGCCGCTTTCTTGGCCGGTTTTTTCTTTGCCTTCTTGGCGGCTTTCTTCTTCGCCGGCGCCTTCTTCGGCGCGCCACCACCGCCGCTTGGTGCTGAAGGCGTTGGCGCTGGTGCGGGCTCCGGTTCCGGTTCAGCGGTCTCGCCGCCCTCCATCATGCCGGTTTCTTCTTCCTCTTCCTCCTCTTCGAAATTCTCTTCCAGCGATTCGCCGTAGGCGCCGCTGTCTCCGTATTCGTCCATTTCGTCGTCCCGGCCATAAAGGGTCGGATTATCGAAGCGCATGTTTCCTCCTGTGTATTTTGGCGGCCGCAGCGCGCAAGGCGTCTGCAGCACAGGAAAGTAGTACGACTGTCGATCGTGAATCTGCTCGCCTTGCGCGATGGCGCGCGATTATAGCACGGCAGATTCTCCGGGGCAGTATCGTGCATTCAACGCGGTTTGGCGAGAGAATTTTCGCTGCCCTAAGGCGGCTCAACTGAGTGGCGAAGAATCGGCGAACTAGTGCGGGACTATTCGTACGCCAGCGCGTCGATGGGATCCTTCTGCGCCGCTTTGAACGCCGGGTACAAAGCTCCGGCCATGGCGCCCACAATGGCGATGGCTGTCGCCTTCAGGATCCATTCTCCTGTCACCACCACCCGCAGCAGAGGCAGTCTCTGGACCAGCGCCGCCCGTCCCGCCAGGCTCACCAGAATGCCCAGAACAATGCCGCACAGGGCCAGAAGCACCGTCTCCCGCAAAACAACATTCACGATGTAGAACTTGGATGCTCCCATGGATTTCAGGATCCCGATCTCCCGCGTCCGCTCCATCACCGCCGTGTACATCGCCTGAAAAATCACGATAAACCCGATCACCACGGAAATTCCGATTACCACGTTGATGAAGCTCCGTAGTCCCGGATAGTTGCTTGGCGTCATCATCGACAGGTAAGTTGCCATCGACGTGGCCACGTACCGCTCCATCCCTGGGACGTTCTTGATCTCGTCGACCACTGCATCGGCATTGGCGGGATTGTCCAGCTTCAAATAGAAAATCGAGGCCTTTTCCTTGGCGCCCAGCAGATCCTGTAAAGTGCTGAGGGGAACAAACTTGCGCGCACCCTTACCCTGAGCAACAACGCCCGAGACGCGAAACTTGTTGTTCAGGATTTCAATCGTGTCGCCGACGTTCACATGCTTGGACCGGGCGAAGAGTTCGTCCACCAGGGCGTCGTTCGGCCCCTGAAACGGTCCACCCTTCAGGAAGTGGAAACCGTTGGAGAGCTCCTGATAGCTCTGGAAGTCGATTCCCGCGATCACCTCGATCGACCCGGCTGTCGAGATCTGGGTAATCACGGGAGCTACGGCTTCGACGTGTGGCAACTTGCCCAATACGCCTCCGACCTTGATGGGCATGGGCGCGCCCGTCAGGCCGAAAATAAACGAGGACCCCGGCGGCAGCACTAGCACATCCGCCCCGATGCCCGCCTGTCGCTGCTTGGCGTCATTCAAAATGCCCAGCGACAGCCCAACAATCAGCAAAATCAACGTCACTTCCAGCGCCACGGCAACGATGCTGATCAGCGACCGGATCGGCCGGTGCACCAGATTGCCGACGATCATGCGATTCATCATGTGGGTGTCGAGGACCTACTTCCCGTGTCCGTCCGTGCCTTTGGCTGCCTCGGAATTCGATTGCCCGAGATGCACTACCTCAGCCCCGGCTGGCTGCTCGAGCACAAACTGGTCATCCTTGAGCGGGCGGTTCAGTTCCAGCTTCACCATGCTCAAAGCGATGTCGTAATCCTCTTGCGGCCGTTCAATCTCGATGCTGTCCGGGAATTCAACTCCATCGTGCTCCTTATACTGGTCATAGCGCGCGTCGGTCACCACGTTGCCCTGCTGGTCGTAGATCATCTGCCGGTGCGGCAGCAGGTCGGTCCGGCTGAAAGAGATCTTGCGCGACAGGTACCAGCCATTCGGTCCCCGCCGGATCACCGCCAATTCATAGTCGGGCTGTTCGACCCGGTGTCTCTTTTCATCCACGACGGTCTCATAGCCGTTTTCCATCACGGCGATTTCATCGGCCGAAATATCCCGCAGCAGCAAGGCATCATAAATGTACTGCGGCCGCAGATTTTCCAGCCGCTTGCCGGGCTGTGGCTCGGTTTCGCTGTTCGTGCCAATCACAAACTTGTTCTTGGGCGGAATCCAAACCTTGAATTGCAAGCCGTCACTGACCATGTCGAACGCCGTGTTGCGCACCACTGGCAACAGGCCTTTCATCCGCAACATGGCCGGCTTCCGTGCCAGAACGTAGCCGCGAATTTCCTGGTAGTCGGTAACAACACCTTTCTTCTGGTCTCCGACCGAAGTGTTGATGTCCACCGTGGCTTGCATAGACTGCAGTTTGGCAGCCTGCGTATTCATGTAGTCAATCAACTCCTGCTGCGTCGCGCTCTTGAGAGGAGCGTTCGAGAGGTGGCGATCCACTTTGCGGGTCCGAAACAGGCATCCGTTCAAAGGGAACACCCCGAGCGTCAACAGGATCACGGACAGGAGCCGGAAATGGGGAACTCGCATTCGCTGACCGGTGCTGGGAGAGACTTCTGCCACTCCTGATGCAGATTTGACCAAATGCAAGTATAAGCCACGGACGCCTTCCGGCGCTCAGCGCAGGCCCAGGGCGTGGCGGTAGGCAGCAACATTTTTGTTGTGCTCGGTGAGGTTGCGGGCAAAGCGATGATGTCCGTTGCCGTTGCTGACGAAGTAGAGGAACTGGGTTTGGGCAGGATGCAGCGCCGCTTCCAGCGCGCTTCGCCCCGGATTACCGATTGGACCCGGCGGCAGGCCCGCGAAACGATAGGTGTTGTAAGGTGAGTTCGTCGCCAGGTCCGCGTGATGCAGGCTGCCGCTGTAAGTTCCTGCCAGCAGCAGCGCATAGATCACGCTCGGATCGGCATCGAGCGCCATACGCAGAGACAAACGGTTGTAGTACACGCTGGCGACCGTTGCCCGCTCCTCCGGCGCCGCCGTTTCTTTCTCCACGATCGATGCCATCGTCACCGTCCGGTGCACGTCCGTCGTGAGCCCAACTTGTTGCGCGACCTGCCGGAACTGGTGCACCATCGTGCCCATCATCTCCTCCGGGCTCTCGGTTCGCGTGAACTGGTAAGTATTGGGATACAGATAGCCTTCGAGGGATTTCGCTTCCGGCGCCAGATCGGCGATCAAGTCGGTGCGAGTCTCGGCGATTTTCAGGAATTCCTCAGCCGACCCGAGTCCCCCATTTTCCATCGCCAGAGCCACGTCGAACATCGTGTAGCCCTCCGGAATCGTCACTTCGTGGAAGTAGATGTCGCCCCGAGCAATGCGTTCGTACACCTCCACCATCCTGGCGGGACGGTCAAACAGATACTCTCCGGCCTTCAGAGCGGGCTTGGGATGTAGCCGATGCCACAGTCGGAACGCCAGTGCACTGCGGATGACTCCAGCCTTTTGCAATTCCGCCGCAATCTGCCGCGTGGAATACCCGGACCGCAAAAGCAGCGCTGCATTCGGGCCTGGAGTGAGGGGGAGGTAAACTGCCCAGCCCACCCAAACTCCACCGGCCAGGATTGCCAGCAGTAAGAATGTGATCAGAATCCGCAAGCCCTAAGTGTAGATGCAGACGTCAGAAGCAGAGAAGCTGACGAGAGTTCAGTACCTACTGCCCAGTGTCCAGTAGCCAGCGGTGCTGGAAAAGCTGGGGTACTGGCAACTGGCGACTATTCTCCCAGCCATGCCGCGAACGGCTTCATCGACTCTACGTGGTCAAAAACGATCTTCATCGCTCCCGTGATCGGGATCGCCAGTACCAGTCCAATTGCGCCCCAGATCCATCCCCAGAACAACAGCGCAATTGTGACCGCCAAAGGATTGATCTTCAGCCGGCTTCCCAGTAGCTTGGGATACAGCACATTCAGCGCGAAGAGGTGCATCAGGACGACCGAGGCTAGCACCGCCACCAGGTCTCCAGCCTCCAACTGACCCAGCCCGACCAGGACCGGCGGCGCCATCGCCAGAACCACTCCCAGATACGGCACCAGGCTGAGAAATCCGCTGAGGAATCCAATGAAATAGAAGAACGGCACCTTCAACAGGGCGAAGAGCAGTACGCTTACTCCCGAGATAAGCAGCCCGATCAGCAAATTCCCCACGATAAAACTCTGCAGCATCTTGCCAATCAGTCCCAGCGTGACGTAGGCCGTATGCCGGTGCTGCAGCGGGAACAACATCACCGTCGCGGACCGGGCATGGTGTTTCCAGGTCAGCAGGAAGTAAGCGAGGAACGGGATGAACGACGCCGCCAGCAGAACCTCGGTGAACGTGCCGACTCCGTGCGTAAGCATGTCCGACCAACTCGTAACCGGCCGCACCGCAATTACATTGTCGGGTTCCGGCTCTCCCACCACCTCTCCCGTCCGCTCGATCTTCTCCGCCTGCTGCCGGAACGGCTGCAGGATCGAACGTATCTTCTGGGAGTATTGTGGCACCGTATCCAGAAACACGATCGCCCGGCTGTACGAGGCATAAGAAATGCCATACACCAGCATCAGTAGCAGAATCACGGCAATCAGAGCCCCCAGGGCCCGCGGAAGACGCAGATAGATGCCAAACACTTCCACCAACGGGTCCAGCACAAAGCTCAGCAGGATCGAGAAGAACAACACCGCCAGCACCGATTCGCCGTAGTAAGCGAATACGACGATCAGGGTGATGCCCAGCAGTGTCAACGACCAGTGGTGTTTGCGTGGTGACTCGGTAGTATCCATCGGGTGTCCGGTTCGGCTCACAATTCTGCCTGACACCACGGAGATTTGCACCAACGGATTGCAGAGGGCAAAAGTCAGATGGCGGAAGTGATGTCAAAGACGGGAAGCCAATCTTGCCGGAAATTGAGTTTCACTTCCGCACTCTGACTTCTGGCTTCTGCAATCTAAAATGGACCGGTGGTAGCCCCAGGCCAGAAATCCCGCGTCCTCGCGCTCGATGTCGGTTCGAAACGCATCGGCGTAGCCGTCTCCGATCCGCTCGGCATCACCGCCCAAGGTCTCGAAACCATCCAGCGCCAGAACAAGCGGCGCGACTTGGAGGCCCTCCGACGTCTGCTATCCGACTATCAAGTCAAGGAGGTTGTCGTCGGACTGCCGCTTCGTCTGAGCGGCGCCGAAGGCACCCAGTCGGAGAAAATGCGTCGCTTCGCCGCGGATCTTCAGGAGCAGTTCGGCGTCACCGTCCATCTCTGGGACGAGCGCTGGACCTCCACCGAAGCCAACCGCCTGCTCCGCGAGGCCGAACTCTCGATCGAGAAGCGCGGCAAGGCCGTCGATCGCCTGGCCGCGGTGCTGATCCTGCAATCCTGGCTGGAATCAAGAAGTAATCAGAAGGCGTGAACCGAGACCATGCGCGTCCGATGCCGCAAGAGTCTCTGCAGTTCTCGCCGAGGCCAAGGTCTGGACCGACCTCTTAAGGTTTGTACCTCCACAAATCGTTGAGGCGCCCGGGGTTTCCGTTCGAATCGTAGCCCCCGCCGCCGAACAGCCACAGATTGCCGGACGCATCGATCCATCGGCCACTTAGCTCTCGAGCTCCCGGAACGTTAGTCGAACTTGATTCTCCCTGGGTTCCGTAGCGTCCCCTTTGGTCGAAGGTGCTCGCGCCATTCACCCACGTCCATTCGCCTGCACTGTATTTCCACAAATCGTTGAACAGGTGGTCAGTCGCTCCGTCCAGGTACTCGCCGCCAAACAACCAGAGATTCCCCGACGCATCCGTCCAGACCGCGCCGTAGTCTCGTGCCCCGGGTACGTTGCTGGCGCTGGCCACCCCCTCCGTTCCGTAGGATCCTGGCTGATTCACGAGTTCGGAACCGCTCATCCACGCCCATTCCCCGCCGCTGTACCTCCAGAGATCATTGAGGAATCCCGAAGTGTTGGTCGCGTCCCATCCATATCCACCGAAAAGCCACACATTTCCGGATGCGTCCAACCAGCCAACCGCTCCATAGCGTCCTCCCGGAATGTTGCCGGGAGCCGGGACTCCACGTGAGCCGTATGTCGCCGGAGGATCGCCTCCCGTCGCCCCGCCTATCCACGTCCATTCACCCGCGCTGTATTTCCACAAGTCGTTGAGGTACCCCTCGGAAGTCGCGCCGTTACCGGATCCTCCCATAAGCCAGAGACTCCCGGCCGCATCGGTCCAGGTGACGGCATTCCCTCTCGCTCCGGGGACGTTATCTGGGGCAGGGGTCCCTTGCGTTCCGTAGGTGCCAGCCTGGCCCCATAGGTTCGAGCCACCCATCCATGTCCATTGACCCGCGCTGTATTCCCAAAAATCGTTCAGGAGTCCATAGGAACCGGTCGAATCATAGCCGTATCCGCCAAACAGCCACAGATTGCCGGACCCATCGATCCAGCTCACGCCTTGGGTTCGCGCCCCTGGAACATTGTTCGGATCAGGTGCGCCCAGTGTGCCGTAGCTTCCCGCTTGATTGCCCGCGTTCGAACCACTCATCCACGTCCATTCGCCCGCGCTGTACTTCCACAAGTCGTTCTGCAAGTCGCCCTGGCTCGTCCCGCCAAAGAGCCAGAAGTTGCCCGACCTATCCTTCCAGCTGATGGCGCCCAGTCGCGCCCCTGGGACATTACTGGCCGATGGCGTCCCCAAGGTCCCGTACGTCCCGGCTTGGTCAACGGAATTCGCGCCGCCCACCCAGGTCCATTGGTTGTTGGTGCTCGGTGGAGGCGGTGGCGCACTGTTTCCACCGCTACCGCCACAGGCCATAAAGGAGAATGACACCAAGATCATCGTGCCGAAGAGAATGAGTCTCATACCGAACCGGGCCGATCGCGTTTCGTGTTTCTATTTTCCTTGCGGAGACTTGCTTGAGAAACGAAGTGCTTGAATCTTCTTTTCCTCACGACCTACGACGCCAGCTCCGACAGTTCCGGGAAGCGTAGATTGCACTTGGTGAGGGCCTTGGCGAGGACCTGCTCGATCTCGCATTCTTCACAATTGCGCGAGATGGCTAGTTCGCTGACCAGCAGATACCGGGCTCGTTCCAGCATCTTCTTCTCGCGGAACGAGAGCGACTTCCCTTGTCCCAGTAGCAGCAGGCTCTTGAGCACGGCGGCCACGTCCATCAGGAAGCCGGTACGCATGCGTTCGGAGTTCTCTTTGAACCGGTCTTTCCAGTCCTGCGCGTTGTTGCACTCGCCCGTCGACAGGTAGTCCACAATCTTCTGGACTTCCCCGTTCCGCACCACCGGCCGCAGGCCCACCGTGGTGGCGTTGTGGAAGGGAATCATCACTTTCAGGCTACTGGCTTTGATCTTGAGGAGGTAGAACTTCTCGACGGCTGTCCCCATGGTCCGGCTGCTGATCTGCTCAATGACACCGACACCGTGGTTGGGGTACACCACCTTGTCGCCGATGTGGAAAACCCGGTCGCCGTTCATTGGAGGGGAACCTCGCTTCGAGGGCAGCGGGAACTCTATCAGTCTAGCCGACCTGACCGCCGAAAGGCAATCCAGATAAGGAATCTCAAAGGCCCAAACCTCGAACCGACATGCACGAAAGTGGGCCCGCGACGTAAGTCATTCTGACTGATGGAGTTGCACAAACGTCAGTGCAACCCGCGCCGTCCCTGCCCCGAACCATGCCTCGCTCCTCAGGTTTATAATGCCCAAGCGCATGACCGAACACATCAAGAAGAAGCTAAAGGACGAGCTGACGACGCTCGAGTACGAACTCGCTCACGACATCCCGCGTGAGCTCAAGAAAGCCGTTGCCATGGGCGATCTGAGTGAGAACGCCGAGTATCACATGGCCAAGCAACGCCAGGAGTACCTCAAGGCGCGCATCCGCCAGCTCGGCAAACGCCTCGCCGACCTCTCCCTGATCAACATGAACAACATCCCCAGGGACAAGGTCGGCCTGGGATCCACCGTCAAGATCTACGACAGCACCAAGGACGAGGAAATCGAGTACAAGCTGGTGACCAGCGAAGAAGCCGACGTAGCCTCGGGCAGAATCTCCACGACCTCGCCGATCGGTCGTGCTTTACTGAATAAGAAAGTAGGCGACAGTGTGGTCGTCGTCTCCCCGAACGGCAACCGTGAACTGGAGGTTCTTAGACTCTCCACCATCCACGACGAAGTGGGCGACGAGCCCGAGGCAAAGGCCCAATGACCTGGACCAGCGGAGTCGGCCGGGCTTGCGGGGTATTGCTCGACGCCATCGTCAAGATGCTGGCCCTGGCCCGCATCAATCCCAACGCCCTCACTCTGATGGGGCTGGCCGTCAACACCTACGCCGCGTTCCTCTTCGGTTACGCCAACGGCGATAACCAGCGCCGCATGTTCCTCTACGCCGGGCTGGTCATCATCGGTTCCGGCTTCTTCGACTTAGTCGATGGCCGCGTCGCCCGCGCCTCCAACAAAGTAAGTCTATTCGGTGCCTTCTTTGATTCGGTCGTCGACCGCTACAGCGACGCCTCTCTGTTCTTCGGCCTGCTCGTTTTCTACGCCCGCGGCCAGCGCTTCTTCTACGTCGTCCTGACGGCGTTAGTCATGATCAGTTCCATCATGGTCAGCTACGCCCGTGCCCGCGCGGAATCCCTGATTGGTACCTGCCGCGTGGGCTTCATGGAACGCCCCGAGCGCCTGGTCCTGCTGATCATCGGCGCCCTCTTTAACGTCATGGCCCCAGTCCTCTGGGTGATCGCGGTCCTCTCGACAATCACAGTAATTCACCGCATCACTCACACTTGGCGGCGCACTCGGGAGATGGAAGCCGCCATTCCCGGCCGCGCCGCATAAAAAGCCAATAAATACGTCTTCAGGGCGCTACACGCGTCACTGGTGAACCGGTTGTTATCCGGTAGCGCTCGCCTTTGGGGCTCAGGAATCGCCTCAACTCCTTCGGGTCGCCGCGGAGTTGCGGACCGGAAGCACCTCCGTTGATCGTCACTTGCGCCGACATCACGCTCGCGAAGGCGGTAGGTAGTTGAGAACGGTAAGGGCTGGTTTGCATGTTGGCTATGGCATCCGCCTGGGTGATGATCAGGAAAATGTAAGTATTGCCCGCGACCAGCGGCGGCAGCGTCATCGAAGTTTGCGCGGTGCTGTAAATGCCGGCGTTCAAGAGCTCCAATCCATTCTGGATCGGGATTACCTGGAACACTGCGACCGTG
>Ga0335076_10000273_pt1 | contig 45714 bp, 38 predicted proteins | sample Lox_Sample_25_FD_206717 | JGI IMG/M metagenome (GOLD analysis project Ga0335076, IMG submission 206717) | Soil microbial communities from Loxahatchee National Wildlife Refuge, Florida, United States - Lox_Sample_2.5 | ecosystem: Environmental > Terrestrial > Soil > Wetlands | place: USA... | reverse complement strand
GGGGTGAGCGGGGCGGCCGCGTTCCGCGCTGCCGGCCCGGCCCGTTCCTCCTTCGCTACCAGGCGGTCGCCGCGATGGCCGCGGACGGCCTCCTCGCCGCCGCGCACGCGCCGGGTCGGGGCGGCCTTCTTCCCTCCCTCTTCTTCCTCGCCCGGGCGGCGAGTCTGGGGCTCGCGGTCGACCTTGCCCGCGCCCCCTGCGCCGGCCGGCCCGGCTGGGAGGCGCTCCTCTTCGGGGAGTCGGCGGGACGGCTCCTCCTCGCGGTGCGCCCCGAGCGCGCTGTCGAGGTCGAGCGCCGCCTGACGGGTGTTCCGTGGGCCCGCCTCGGGACCTACGACGGCTCGGGGCGCCTGCGGGTGAGCCTCGATGGAAGGGTTCTCGTGGACGCGGCGGTCGAGGACCTGACCCGGGCATGGAAGCGCCAGGGGGGGCGGCCGTGAAGGCGCGCGTCCTCGTCCCCACCGGCTTCGGCCTCAACTGCGAGGGCGAGACGGCGCTCGCCTTCCGCATGGCGGGAGCGGAGGTGGACCTCGTCCACCTCACCGATCTCTTCGCCGGGCGCCACCCCCGGCGCATCCCGGACTACCAGGTGCTCGTCTTCATGGGCGGCTTCGCCTACGGCGACCACGTGGCGGGCGGGCTCGTCCTCGCCACCCGGATCCGGGCGCACCTCGCCAGGGACCTGGAGGCCTTCCTGGAGAACGAGGGGCGTGTCCTCGGCGTCTGCAACGGTTTCCAGACCCTGGTCCGCCTCGGTCTTTTGCCCGGCCCAGAGGAGGGGGCGGTGGACTTCCGGCAGCGCGCCGCGCTCACGAACAACGAGCGCCTCGGCTACCGGGACGCCTGGGTCCGACTCCAGGCCGACCCGGAAAGTCGCTGCGTGTGGACGCGAGGGGTCTCCGCGCTCGAGGTCCCGGCCCGCCACGGGGAGGGGAGGTTCGTGGCCGAGTCCGACGAGGCGCTTCGGCGGCTCGAGGCGAACGGCCAGGTGCCGCTGCGCTACGTCGACGACGCCGGACTCCCCACCGAGCGCTGGCCCGACAACCCGAACGGCTCGGCGCGCGGGGTGGCGGGGGTGTGCGACCGCACCGGCCGCATCCTGGGCGTGATGCCGCACCCGGAGGCGTTCCTCCACCCCTTCCAGCACCCCGACTGGCCCAGGCGACGGGCGGAGATCGAGGCACGTGAGCCCGCCAGCCTGGCCCTGTTCCGGGCCGGCGTGAGCGGGCTATAGCGTCGCCCCGCGCCTTCGCGCGCGGAGGCCGGAAAGGAACGAGTGGCGGGCGAACCGGGCGAGCTCCTCCTCCTCGTCCCCACCCGGAGCTACCGGGCGGAGGACTTCCTCCAGGCGGCCGGGCGGCTGGGCGTCCCCGTCGTCCTGGGGAGCGATCGCTGCCACCGCATCGAGGAGACGTTCGGCCCGGTGGAGCGCTTCCTCTCCCTCGACTACCGCCACCCGGAGAAGGCGGCGACGCGGATCGAGGAGGCGGCCCGGGACCGGCCCATCCGCGGCGTGGTGCCCGGCGACGACACCACCGCCGTCATCGCGGCGCTCGCGGCGGAGCGGCTCGGCCTGCCCCACAACCCGCCCGTCGCCGCCCGGCGCGCGGCCAACAAGCTCGCCATGCGCGAGGCGCTCCGCGCCGCCGGGGTGCCGGTGCCGGCGTTCCGGGCGATCGAGCTTTCGACGGGGCCCGAGGTGCCGGCCTCCGAGGTCGCATACCCGTGCGTCCTGAAGCCGCTCTCGCTCTCCGCCAGCCGGGGCGTCATTCGCGCCGACGATCCGGACTCCTTCGCGATCGCCTTCCGACGCATCGAGGCGATCCTGCGCGACGCGCGCGGCGAGAGAAAACCCAAGGAGGACGGCGCCGACCGGCTCATCCTGGTGGAGTCGTTTGTCCGCGGCGCAGAGGTGGCGCTCGAGGGGCTCCTCGTCGCCGGGCACCTCGAGGTGCTCGCGCTCTTCGACAAGCCCGACCCGCTCGACGGCCCCTTCTTCGAGGAGACCCTCTACGTCACGCCCTCCCGGCACCCCCCGGGGCTCCAGGAGGACGTGCGCGCAGTCACGGCGCGGGCCACGGCCGCGCTCGGCCTCTCGGAGGGCCCGGTGCACGCCGAGCTGCGGCTCGGCCCCTCTGGTCCGGTGGTGCTGGAGGTAGCCGCGCGGACCATCGGGGGGCTGTGTGCGCGGGCACTCCGCTTCGGCGCCGGCCTCTCGCTCGAGGAGATCGTCGTGGCCCACGCCATGGGGCTCCCGGTCCGCTCGCTGAAGCGGGAGGCCCGCGCCTCGGGGGTGATGATGCTGCCCATCCCCGCCCGCGGCATCCTCCACGGCGTGGCCGGGGTCGAGAGCGCACGCTCCGTGCCCGGGGTCGAGGACGTGGTCCTCACCGCGCCGCAGGGGCGCGAGGTGGTGCCGCTCCCGGAGGGGGACGCCTACCTCGGGTTCCTCTTCGCCCGCGGCGATCGACCCGAGCAGGTCGAGGCGGCGCTTCGCGAGGGGCATCGCCGCCTCGCGCTCGACATCCGCGCGCCCCTTCCGGTCACTCCCTGACGTCGCCGCAGGCCCCCGGGCGAACAGGGCCGGTTCACGGAAAGGGGACTTGAGTGATGCGCTTCGCGCCGCCCGCTCGCCCCCGACCTGGCATGCCCCCGGACGCCGGCGAGCCGAGCGGGGGCCGGGAGAAGGGTGCACCCTCTCCCATCGCCGAATTGCGCGCACGAAGGCCTCGGCCGTGAGACGACCCGGAGGTCGCGACGCGCTAAGGAGGGGGACATGGATATCCCGACGGTGACGACCGAACGGCTCATCCTGCGCCCGTTTCGCGAAGGGGACCTCGACGCCCACGCCGCCATGAACGCCGACCCGGCGGTGATGCGGTACATCGGAGAGCCGCAGGACCGCGCCCAGGCGTTTCGCTCCATGTGCGCCTACCTCGGTCACTGGCACCTCCGCGGGTACGGCCCCTGGGCAGTCGAGGAGCGCGACACGGGCGCGTTCGTGGGCCGAAGCGGGCTCGTTCGCTTCGAGCCCTGGACGGACGTGGAGGTGGCTTACGCGCTCGTCCGGGCCGCCTGGGGAAAGGGCTACGCGGCCGAGATGGCGGCGCGATCGCTGCGCTACGCCCACGAGGTCGTCGGCGCCCGCGGCGTCACGAGTCACATCCTCGTCGGGAACACGCCGGCGATTCGCGTCGCCGAGCGACTTGGGGCGAGGTATGTGAGCGAGGCCGCCCTGCAGGTGAAGGGCACGCCGGTCCGCCTTTACCTCTATCCGGATCCACGGTGACCGCGCCCGGCGCTCCGTCGGCCCGACGGGGCGGGGGCCGACCGGCCAACCCGGCGCGGTGTAGAATCGGGCTGGTGCGCCGCCTCCCCGCCCTCGTGCTTCTCTCGCTTGCCGCCTGTGCTCACCAGCGGTCGTGGAACGAGACCCACGCCGGCTTCGACGGCGAGAGCTCGCGCGACTGCCTGGCGTGCCACGGGAGCATGAAGCCGACGATCTCGGTCCACGTCTCACACCCCCTCGAGGTGGGATACGCCGAGATCGCGTCGCGAGCCAACAGCGCGTTGAAGCCAGAGCCGGACGTCCTCCGGGCGGGCGTCGCGCTCCCGGGGGGCCGGCTGGAATGCCGGACCTGCCACAGCGCCACCTCACCTTGGAAGTACCACCTGGCGCTGCCGCCGGGGGCGGACGTGCGCCCTGCCGTGGACCCGCACAACCGGGCCACGTTCGACTCGCCTCAGGTCGGTGCGCCGCCGCCGGGCTCGGCCGTGAGCGCGAAGCCGCTCTGCCAGGCCTGTCACTACCAGTAATCATGTCGGCGTGCGCGGGCCCTCGGTCGGCAAGAGGCGAAGAGCCCGCCCGCCGGAGAGGGCGTAGAGCTCAAGTCCCGCCGAGCCCCAGATCCTTCGCGCGGAGAGGGGCGAACTGCCCCTCCGTCGGCTCCGCTCAGCAGAACCAGGATTCGGTGAGCCGCGGAGCCCGGGCCGAGGAGAAGGGGCGCGCCACGTGCGTGTGGGCCCTCCCCGCCGCCGCCAGCGCGAGCGACTTCACCTCGGCGGAGAGCGCGGCCGGGTCCTCCCCGCGGGAGGCGCCGGACGCGACGGTCGCGGCCACCTTGCGCTGGAGGGCGTCCATGCGCGGGTCCGGGTGGCTCCAGCGCCAGGTGAGCCCGGCCTCGTCGAGTCCTTCGAGCTTGAGTTCGGGGTCGTCGAGGAGGAGCGAGCCGGGAGGGACGAGGAGGCGGATGGAGAGCTGGACCGGGTCGAGCTGCCCGAGCCAGCCCTCTGTCTCGAACACCTGGAGGAGCTCCAGGTAGTCGGAGAGCCCGGCCCACGGCGTGAAGGGGACGAGGGACGGGCGCAGCGAGAGCCCCGCTTCCCGGCAGACCTCGAAGGCGCGGAACACGTCGTCCCGCGTGTGCCCCTTGGCGAGCTTCTCCAGGACGCGATCGGAGAGGGATTCGACCGCCGAGGTGACGAACACCGCCCCCAGCGAGGCGAGCTCGCGCACCGAGTCGGCGCGCTTCACGAGGTGCTCCACCTTGGCGGTGAAGTCGAAGGTGAGGGACGGGAAGCGCCGGTGGATCTCGCGCGCCAGCCTCACCGCGTGCGCCGGGCCGTTCAGGAAGTCGGGGTCCCCGAAGGTGACGTGGGCCGCCCCCCGCGCCACCTGCTGGGAGACGTCGGCGAGGACGACCTCCCGCGGGACGGCGAAGAAGCGCCCCCGGTAGACGGCTGGCAGCGGGCAGTGCCGGCACAGGTGGAGGCACCCGCGGGTGGCTTCGGTGTAGCCGGCGGCGCGCTCCGCGCCGGCGGCGTCGACGAGGCGGGCATACCGCTCCGGTGGGGGAAGTGACTCCCGCGCCGGCACCGGGAAGTCGAGCCGGCCGACGGAGGCGGCGGCGGCTCCGACCTGAACGAAGCGATCGAGCGGGAGCCCGCTCTCGGCGGCCCGGGCGAGGGAGACGAGCTCCTCCTCGCATTCGCCGCCGAGCACGGCGGCGGCGCCCGCGGCGATTAGCAGCGGCGCGTGCAGGGGAGCGTAGAGGCCGTGGAAGCAGAGGAGGGCCCGGGGATTCGCCTCTCGCACCCGGCTCGCGGTCGCGAGCCCCAGACGCAGGGCGGTGTGCATGGGGACGGAGATCGCGACGAGGCGGGCCCTCGCGACCCGCTCGGCGTCGAGCGGCTCCACCGCCAGGTCAAGGGTGGCGGGGCGGAACCCGGCGCGGAGGAGGAATGCCGCTGGAAGTGCGATGCCGTGCGGCGCGTGGCCCAGCTCGTAGGTGGACACGAGAAGGATCTCGCCCGGCTGCCGCACCGCCTATCCCTTCGACGGGGGGGGTACGTAGTCGGGCGGGAGCTGGGCGCCCTGGCCGAAGAAGAATTCCTCCGCCTGCTGATAGAGGATCTGGTTGGTGCGGGGGTCCGCGGGGGACAGGCGGAACTCGTTCATCACCATCTTGAAGTGCTCGAGCCACATCTTCCACGCCTCCTGGGAGATGGACTCGTAGATGCGCTGCCCGAGCTCGTTCGGGAACGGCTTGAAGGTGAGTCCGGGGAGTTCCTTCCCGAGCTTCTTGCACTGGACCGTGCGAGCCATGAGCGGGGCTTCCTCTCTTGTTCGGGGCGCGGCGGGAAGCATAAACGAGGCGCCCGCCGACTGCACGGCGGGCGCCCCAGAGCGCCTCCAATACCGAGCCGGGGCTGCGTCTACGAGAGCAGGGAAATCGCCGAGACCGAGAGGGCCTTCGCCAGCGCCTCGAGCGTGTCGAGCGGCGGGGTGCGCTGCCCGCGCTCCAGCATCGAGATGTACGAGACCGAGAGCCCGGCCTTGGCGGCGAGCGCCTCCTGGGACAGCTTGCGGCGCAGGCGCTCGTTCTTCAGGTTCCCCGAGAATTTGTCAGCGAGCGATGCCATGGAACGTCGGCTCCTCCTGGTGGGTGTGGGCATTGGGCGCCTTTTTGACATTCCGCCAATTCATTTGGCGGAATACGCTAGGACCACTTTCTTAACACCGCTACCGCTGACGGTCTATGTTTTTGGCTCGCGCGCTGCGGGTCCGCCCTGGAAACGGAACCCCATAGCGCTTGAGCAGGCGGCGCAGCGCGAAGTAGGAGACGCCGAGGCGCTCCGCCAACCGCTGCGGGTCCCCCTGGAAGAGTCGGGCCGACGCCTGCAGGTAGCGGCGCGCCGCCTCCTGGAAGGGGATGACCGCTCCCTGCGAGTGGGGCGGCCGGAAGCCAGCGAGGGCGGTGAGGCCGCCGTCCAGGCTCTTGAGGCGGCGCCGGGCCTCCTCGGCGGCGGCCTCGCTGTGCTCGACGAGCCGTGCCAGGCGGCGACGCTCGATGGCGAGGTCGAGGGCGCGCTCGAAGTTCTCGAGGTCCTTGTTATCGTGGAAGTGGTCGGCCCCGGCCATGAGAGCGGTGACCGCCTCCGAGCCGGGCGCGGCCATGAAGCCCAGGATGGCGAGATCGCCCCATCGGTGCCGGAGTTCCTGGATGGCCTCGATGCCGCTCGGACGCTGTCGGAGGAGGTCGACGGCAACCACCGACACCTCCGCGGTGACCTTGGCGATGAGGTCCTCGCCGGACGCCGCGATCACGCGGAAGCGCGGGTAGCGCCCGAGCTTCGAGGCGCGGTCGCGGCCCGCGCACGACGCCAGCCGGTCGCGCAGGTGCTCCTCGGCGCTGTCATCGATGACGAGGACGTGATCGCTCTCCTCCGGCCGATCCCACCGCTTGGTCACCGGCCGATCATAATCGACCCTCCGTCCGGGCGCACGGAGCGTATGGGCGCACCGACGAGGAGCACCCGGATCGTCGTCCCCCGGCGCAGGCGCGCCACCCCGGCGGGCAGTACGGCGAGCGCCTCCAGCCCCGCCATCGCGCTCACGTTCCCGCTCTCGGTCCCGCAGCGCTCGGCGACGGGGAGGCCGCGCGACGGGCGCAGCCGGCAGCGCCGGTAGATGGTGTCCCCGGCCGGCTTGTCCTCGGCCGCGCCGAGCCGCGCCAGGATCTCGGGCCGCCCGCTCCCCGCGAGACCCTGCAGCGCGCGCAGCGCCGGCCGGGCGAAGAGCTCGAAGGCGACGAGCGTGCTGAATGGATTGCCGGGGAGCCCGAAGAAGAGGGTCTTCCCCCAACGCCCGAAGGCGAAGGGCCTGCCGGGAGAGACCGCCACCCCCGCGAAGTCGACTCGCCCGCCCGCCCCGGCGAGGGCCTTCCGCACGAGGTCCCTCTCTCCCACCGAGATCCCGCCGGCGGTGACGAGCGCGTCGAGCCCGCGGGCGGCGGCGAGCGCCCGGCGCAGCGAGCCGCGGTCGTCCCTCGCGAGCGGGAGGAGAATGGGCACCGCCCCCGCGTCGACGCAGGCCGCGGCGAGCGCGTGGCTGTTCGAGTCGGCGATCCCGCCGGGGCCCGGGGGCCGGTCCACCGGGACGATCTCGTCGCCGGTGGCGACGATGCCGGCACGGGGTCGCCGGTAGACCGAGAGCTCGGTGCGCCCCAGTGCCGCGGCCAGGCCGATCGATCCCGGGTCGACCACGCCTCCGCGCTCGAGCACCACGGAGCCCAGGGACACGTCGCTCCCCGTCGCCCGGATGAAGCGCCCGCGCGAGGCGGCGCGCCGGAAGAGGGCGCGGTCGCCCCGCCGCACCACCTCCTCCTGCATCTCGACGCAGTCCGCTCCCTCCGGGACAGGCGCTCCGGTGAAGATCCGGGCGCAGGCGCCGCGGGGGAGCGCGCGGCCGGGCGGATCGCCGGCGAAGACCTCCAGGGCTACGGGGAGGCGGGCCCCGGGGCGCCGCGCGTCGGAGGCGCGCAACGCGTACCCGTCCATCCGGGAGGCATGGAAGGGGGGCAGGGCCCGCTCCGCGCGCACCTCCTCGGCGAGGGCGCGGCCCAGCGAGAGGGAGAGGGGGACGCGCTCCGGCGGCAGCGGGGCCACCTCGGCGACCGTCCGCAGGATGCGCTCGAGCGCGGTGTACGCGGAGAGCACGCCCCTCCTTACTAGGCGCCGAGGAGGGCGGCTGGCAAGCGCGCCCCCCACCGCGCCCCCTCTTCACCGGCAGCGGCCGGGCAAAGCGGGCTGCGCGCGCGGCCCTCCGCGGCGGTCGCGCTCCCGGGCGTCCACCGTGGGTTGTGCACTCGACCGCTGCCGGACGGCGTGCCAACATGCGCCCCCATGCCGAATCGCAGAGGCCCGTCCGAGCGCCGCCAGGCGCTCCTCGCCGAGGTCCGCGCCGCCGGGAAGCCCGTCTCGCTCGCGGAGATCATGCAGCGCGCCCGCGTGCACCCCGGAGAGCGGCAGGAGTCGAAGCGGGTCCTCCGGGAGCTCGTCCGGGAGGGCGCCGTCCGCGCGGTCGGGAACCGGTTCGAGGTGCCCAAGGTCGAGGCGGGGCGCGGGCGACCGGGAGCCGACGGCGCGGGCGAGCGCCCGGCGGCGCGCCGGCCCTCCGGCGGGCTCCTCGGGCTCTTCACCCGCCACCGCGACGGCTTCGGCTTCGTCGCGCGGCTCGACCGCGCGGGCCCGGACCTGTACGTATCGCCCGGCGACACCGCCCAGGCGGTGGACGGCGATCTGGTCCGCTTCGAGATCTTCCCCGGGCGGCGCGGGCCGCAAGCCCGTGTCGCCGAGGTGATGGCGCGCGGCCGGCGCATGGTGCTCGCCGCCTACCAGGGAAGGGGCGCCCAGAGCTTCGCCGTCCCCCTCGATCGCGAGTTGCCTCCCACCATCCCGGTGCCCGAGGCCCGGAACGTCCGGAACGGGGAGGTGGTGAAGCTGTGGCTCGACGCCGGCCCGGGACCGCTCGAGGGCAGGGTGCTCGAGCGGGTACCGGCACCGGAGGCTCCGTCGGTGGAGGTCCTGCGGGTGGCCTACGCCCACGGGTTCGCCGACGTCTTCCCGCCGGAGGTGGTGGCGCTCTCGGAGGCCGTTCCGGACCGGGTCCGGCCCGAAGACTGGGAGGGGCGACGCGATCTCACCGGGATGCGCCTCGTCACCATCGACGGGGAGGACGCCCGCGACTTCGACGACGCCGTGCACGTGGAGAGGCTCCCGGGGAAGCGCGGCTACCGGCTCGTGGTTGCCATCGCCGACGTCTCCCACTACGTGCGTCCGGGAACCGCGCTCGACGCCGAGGCGCTCCGGCGCGGGACGAGCGTCTACTTCCCGGGGACGGTGCTCCCCATGCTGCCGGAGCGGCTCTCCAACGGGATCTGCTCCCTCAACCCGGAGGTGGAGCGGCTCTGCCTGGTGGCCGACCTGCGCATCGGCCCGCAGGGGGAGGCGATGGGCGCCGAGGTCTACCCGGCGGTGATGCGCAGCGCGGCGCGGTGCACCTATGGCGAGGTGGCGCGGGTGCTCGCGGGAGAGAGGGTGCCGCATCGCGAGTTCCTGCGCGCCGACGTCGAGGTGATGGGCGAGCTCCAGGAGGTGCTCTCCCGCATGCGGCGCCGGCGCGGGTCCATCGACTTCGACCTGCCGGAGCCGCGGGTGGTGCTGGGGGAGGACGGCGAGGTGCTCGCCATCGAGCGGCGCCCGCGCAACCGGGCCCACCGGCTGGTGGAGGAGTTCATGCTCGCCGCCAACGAGGCGGTGGCGCGCTGGTTCGGCGAGCGCGAGCTCCCCACCATCTACCGCGTCCACGGGCTCCCGGACGAGGACAAGCTCCGGACGTTCCTCGAGCTGGCCGAGGCGCAGGGCTTTCCGGTCCCGGACCTGAAGGAGGGTCCGCGGGCGCTCTCCGACCTCCTCGACCGGCTCGCCGGCCATCCGCAGCAGCGGGCGCTCAACCAGCTCTTGCTGCGCGCCATGATGCAGGCGGTCTACAGCCCCGAGAACATCGGCCACTACGGGCTCGCGGCCGAGCACTACCTCCACTTCACCTCGCCCATCCGCCGCTACCCCGACCTGGTGGTGCACCGCCTCCTGCGCGAGGCGGGGCGCTGGCGCGGGGAGCGGGAGACGCGCGGGCCGCGTCCCGGGGAGCTCGAGCGCATGGCCCTCCTCTCCTCCGAAAGGGAGCGCGCCGCCATGAAGGCGGAGCGGGACGTGCACGCCTTCTTCGCCGCCCGCTTCATGCGCGACAAGGTGGGTGAGCGCAGCTCGGGGACGGTGGCCGCGGTGGTCGAGTTCGGACTGTTCGTGGAGCTCGAGCGCTGGTTCGTGGAGGGGCTCGTCAAGGCCGAGGACCTGGGCCGGGAATTCGCCCTCGACGCCGACGGCCACGCACTCGTGGAGAAGCGGAGCGGCCGCTCCTTCCGCGTGGGCGACGAACTGGAGGTGGAGGTAGGCCCGGTCGACCCGGTTCGCCGGCGCATCGACCTTTACCTCGTCGAGGCCGGCCGGGCGCGGGTGCCGGCGGAAGGCGGCGCGCGCCTGGAGCGGGCTCCCCGCGAGGAAGGGGCGCGCGGCGCGAAGGGGCGCTCGCCGAAGGCGGGCCGACCCGAGCGCGAGGGCCGGAAGAGCGGGGCGCGCTCCGAGGCGGCGGGGCCGGGGCGGCCGGGCAAGGGGCACGGCGGCCGGAAGGGAAGGCGGCGGGGCCGGCGCTAGCCCGGGCTCTCGGGTGGCCCGCCCTTCCAGGCGCCGAGGAAGCGGCGCCAGCGGTCGAGCCCGGCCGCGAGCTCGCCGCGGGGTGCGAGCTCTCGCACCTCCTCGGCGCGAGCGAGCTCGGCCTGCGCCGGGCTCTCCGGGTCCCAGGCGACGGCAAGCCCGCGCGCCTCCACCGCCGTGAAGAACGGCTCCCAGCCGCACCGGCCCTCGCCGTCGCCCTCGGGAGCGAGTCGCGGTGCTCCCGCGGCGAGCGCCGGCGACAGGCGGCCCCGCCCCGCCACCTCCAGGAACGCCCCCCGGTCCTTCGATGCCCTGCGCATCTTTTCGCCTCCGCACCCGAGTCTACAACGGGCGGGTTAGGATGCGCCTCGTGAACCTGCACGACGCGTTGCTGCTCGCCGCCGCGGGCTTTGCCGCCGGGGTGGTCAATGCCATCGCCGGTGGCGGCTCGCTCATCTCCTTTCCGGCCCTGCTCTTCACCGGGATGGCGCCGGTCGCCGCCAACGCCACCAACACGGTGGCGATCTGGCCAGGGACCGTGTCCTCCGGGTGGGCCTACCGGAAGCTCATCGCCGAGGAGAAGCACCGCGCCTTTGTGCTCGCCTGGCCATCGCTCATCGGGGGACTGGCCGGGTCGATCCTGCTGCTGCACACGTCGGAGGGCGCCTTCCGCGCGGTGGTGCCCTGGCTCATCCTCTTCGCCGCCGGGCTGCTCGCGGCGCAGGGGCCGGTGGCGCGCTGGGTAGCCCGCAAGATGCCCTCGACCTCCCACTCGGTGCCGGCGGCGCTCTGGCTCGCCCAGCTCGCCATCGCCGTCTACGGGGGGTACTTCGGCGCCGGGATCGGCATCCTCATGCTGGCGGCCATGGCCATCTTCCTGCCCGACACCCTCCAGCACGCCAACGCCTTGAAGGTGCTCTTCGCGCTCCTCATCAACGGGATCGCCGCCCTCTACTTCCTGGTCGCCGGGTCGGTGCACATCCCCCAGGCGGCGCTGATGATGGGGGCGGCGATCGCCGGCGGCTGGGCGGGGGCCCACCTGGCCCAGCGCCTGCCGGCCTGGCTCATGCGGCTCCTCGTCATCGCCTTCGCCGTCGGGGTGGCGGCCCAGATGCTCGTTAAGGGGTAGGCCCGCCGAGGGCCTTCGCGAAGGCGATGAGCGCCTCGAGGGCGTTGGTGGTGGTGAGGATGCCGACCAGGTTCTCCCGGTCGTCCACCACCAGGACGCCGTTCAGCTTGCGGTCGTGGAGCAGCTGCGCCACGTCGGCGATCTCGTCCTCCGGGTGCACCTTGTGCGGCTTCGGGTTCATGGCTGCCGTCACCGGGGTGCGGGCGAGCAGGTAGTGGACCTCCCAGGTGTCGAGGCTGGTCGCCTTGCTGGGGGTGAAGTCCTTCAGCATCTTCTCGGTGACCACGCCGACGAGCCGGGCCTGGCGCATCACCGGCAGTCGCCGGATGTTCTTCTCCTTGAGCATGTGGATGGCCTCCACGATGCTGGCGGAGTCCTCGATGGTGATGGGGTTCGGCGTCATCCAGCGTCGGACCTTGGTGATGATGGCATCGTTGGCCATAGGCGTCAGGCTCCCAAGAAGGCCTTCTTCACGTGCTCGTTCCCGAGCAGCTCCTCGCCGCTTCCGGAGAGTACCACCCTTCCCGTCTCGAGCACGTACGCGCGTCTCGAGACCCGGAGCGACTGGTAGACGTTCTGTTCCACCAGGAGGATGGTGGTCCCCTGGCGGTTGATCTCCTGGATGATCTCGAAGATGCCCTTCACGAAGAGGGGGGAGAGCCCCAGCGAGGGTTCGTCGAGGAGGAGAAGGCGCGGGTTCGCCATCAGACCGCGGGCGATGGCGAGCATCTGCTGCTCCCCCCCGGACATGGTCCCGCCGAGCTGTCGCTGCCGCTCCTTCAGGCGCGGGAAGAGCGCGAAGCAGCGCTCCATGTTCGCCGCCCGGTCCTTGCGGGCCGAGCGCACGAAGGAGCCCATGCGCAGGTTCTCCTCCACCGTCATGTCCGGGAAGATCCGGCGCCCCTCCGGCACCTGGACGATTCCCAGCTCCACCACCTCGTGGCTCTGCAACCGGGCGAGGTCGCGCCCCTCGAAGGTGATCCGCCCGGAGGAGGGGAGGAGGAGGCGCGAGATGTTGCGCAAGGCCGTGCTCTTTCCGGCCCCGTTCGCCCCCACCACGGTGACGATCTCCCCTTCCTTCACCTCTAGGTCCACGTCCCAGAGGACCCTCAGGTCGCCGTAGCTGAAGCTGAGTTTCTGGAGGCGGAGCACGCGGATCTCCCGGGGCCTAGGCGGCGCCCTCGCCCAGGTAGGCGGCGACGACCGCGGGGTTGGCCACCACCTCCCGCGGCAGCCCCTCGGCGAGCTTCTCGCCCGAGTTGAGGACCACGATCCGGTCCGAGATGCGCATGATGGCCTTCATGTCGTGCTCGATCACCATCTGGGTGAGCCCGCGCTTGCGGATGTCGAGGATGAGGCCGATGATCTCCTCGCTCTCGGCGGGGTTGAGCCCGCCCATCACCTCGTCGAGGAGGAGGAGCTCGGGCCGGGTGGCGAGCACCCGCGCCACCTCCAGCTTCTTCCGCTCGCCGATGGGCAGGCCGCCGGCGAGCGCCAGGGCCTTGTGCTCGAGGCGCACCACCTGGAGCTGCTCCTCGGCCACCTCCCGGGCGGCGCGGAGCGACCGGGTGCGGGCGAGCGCGCCCACCATGACGTTGTCGAGGACGCTCAACTTCGCGAGCGGCCGGACCTTCTGCCAGGTGCGGGCCATGCCCCGCATGCACACCTTGTCGGGGGTGAGCCCGTTGAGCCGCTGCCCCTTGAAGATCACGTCCCCGCGCGAGGGCGGGTAGTAGCCGGTGATGCAGTTGAAGAGCGTCGTCTTCCCGGCCCCGTTCGGGCCGATGAGGCCGAGGATGGTCCCTCCCTCCACCGCGAAGGAGACGTCGGAGTTGGCGGCCAGGCCGCCGAAGAACTTGCTCACGTGGCGGATCTCGAGGACCGGGCTCACCGCGCCTCCTCCGCCTCGGCCGCCCGGCGTCGGCGGTGCGCGAAGGAGCGCAGCGCCCCGAGCACGCCCTCGGGCATGAAGAGGATGACGAGGGTCACCAAGAGACCGTAGATGAGCATGTGGGCGTGGGCCAGGTTCTCCCGCAGGAACATCCCCATCTTGGAGCCCTCGCTCACCAGCCCCCCCTTCACCAGGAGGTCGGTGACGAGGTTCGAGCGCAGGCTCTCGGAAAGCGCCACGAGCACGCCCGCCCCCACCACCGGGCCGAGGATGGTCCCGATGCCGCCGATGATGGCGATGAGAACGATCTGCACCGAGATGTCGAGCCCGATGCCGGTGGCCGGGTCGATGAAGCCGACGTAGAGGGCGTAGAGGGCCCCGGCGCAGGCGGTGAAGAGCGCGGAGAGCACGAGCGCCACGTTCTTGTAGAAGGTGAGGGGGATGCCGAGCGAGTTGGCGGCGTCCTGATCCTCGCGGATCGCCTGCAGGTAGTAGCCGAGCTTGGAGCGCTCCACCCGCAGCGCCACCAGCACCGCCGCCACCGAGAGCCCCAGGCCGGCGTAGTAGAAGGGCACCTTGGAGAGGAAGTTCGTGATCACCCGGCCGCCGACGACGAGCGGGGGGATCTCGCTCAGCAGGATGCCCTCGGCACCGTTGGTGAGCGCGGTCCAGTTGAGGGCGGCCAGGCGGACGATCTCCGCCATGGCGATGGAGGCGAGCACGAAGTAGGGGCCGCGCAGCCGGAAGGTGATGCTCCCGATGGCGAGCGCCACCAGCGCCGCCAGGGCGAGCGCCGGGAACAGCCCCCACCAGGGAGCCACCTGCCGGTACTGGAGGAGGATGAGGACGGTGTAGGCGCCGACTCCGAAGTAGGCGGCGTGTCCCACCGAGTACTGCCCGCCGTAGCCCCCGATGAGGTTCCAGGCGGACCCCATCACCACCGAGAGGAAGAAGAGCACGAGCAGGTGCAGGGCGTAAGGGCTCGTGACGAAGGCGGGCAGGAAGGCGAGGAGGAGCCCCGCTGCCCCGACGGCGAGGAGGGGTAGGGCGAGCGCCCCCCCCTCTCCGTCGGCTCTCGGCGTCGGCGCGGGCATCCGGGGCCTAGAGGCTCGACTTGCCGAGGAGGCCGGCGGGCTTGAACAGGAGGACGAGCATGAAAAGGACGTAGACCACCATGTCCTTGAGGCCCGAGGAGACGTAGACGGCCGCGAGGGACTCGGTGGCCCCGATGAGGATGCCCCCGAGCGTGGCGCCGGTGACGCTCCCCATGCCGCCCAGCACCACCACCACGAATGCCTTGAGGGTGAAGGGCTGCCCGACCTGCGGGAAGATGTAGTAGGTGGGAGCGAGGAGCGCCCCCGCCACCGCCGCCAGCCCGGCGCCGATCCCGGTCGCCACCACACTCATCCAGCGCACGTTGATGCCCATGAGCTGCGCGGCGTGCCGGTCCTGGGCGGTGGCGCGGATGGCCTGCCCCATGTCGGTCTTCAAGAGGAACCAGTAGAGGACGGCGGTGACCGCCCCCGTCACCAGGAAGGAGAGGAGCAGCGGGACCGAGACGGACACCGCTCCCAGGTGGAAGCTGGAAGAGGAGTACGGGGTGGTGAGGAGGCGGTAGTCGGAGGTGAAGAGCAGCATGGCGGTGTTGCTCAGGATGAGGCCGATGCCGATGGTGAGCAGGATCTGGTTCTGGGGGAGCGCGTTGAGCACGCGGTTGACGACCACCTTCTGCAGGGCGGCCCCGAAGATCCACATGAGGGGGTAGACGACCAGCACCGACAGGAAGGGGTCGACGCCGAAGAGCGTGAAGAGGAAGTAGGAGAGGTACATTCCCATCATCACCAGCTCGCCGTGGGCGAAGTTGATGATGCGCATCACCCCGAAGATGATGGTGAGGCCGATGCCGATGAGGGCGTAGTCGCCTCCCACCAGCACTCCCGACAGGAGCGACTGCAAGAAGAGGGTCATCGGCTCCTCCCCGTCGCCGGGTCCTCGCGGCCCCCTCCCGCCGGGCCCGCTGCGGGCGGCCCGGGAGGCAGGCAGTGACGAAACGTTACACCGCCCCGCGCCCCCGCCACAACGGGAGCGGCTCGCTCCCGGCGCGGCGCGGCGGGGCGCGCCCCCGGCTCACTTCCAGCCCGGGAACGGCCAGACCGGTTTGCCGTTCGCGTACTCCCGGGGCCAGACCGTGTAGTAGGTGCCGGCCTGGACCTGCTCCACCAGCATCTGGTGCCGGTCCTGGTTGGTGTAGCCGTCGTAGTCGCGGAAGGTGACCTCGCCGATGATCCCGTCCCACTTCCCCTGGCGGAGCGCCTGGGCCATCTTGGCGCGGTCGCCGCCCGTCTTGGCGGCGGTCTCGCCCAGGATCATCATGGAGGCGTAGGCGTTCGAGGCGTGGTAGGTGGGTGTCTTCCCGAAGCGCTTCTGGTAGCGGTCGCCGAAGGCCTTGGCGCCGGGCCAGGGCACGGCCGGCGTCCACTGGGTGCTCGAGAAGACGGCGTTCGAGACCGCGGTCTCGCGCGCGAATTCCTCCGTCGAGAACCCGGCCCCGGCGCCCAGGAAGGCCATGGGCGAGAGCCCCACCTCGCGCGACTGCCGCATGAGCAGGATGGCGTCGGCCACGTAGGAGACCATGAAGACGAGGTCGGGGCCGGCGGCGCGCACCTTCGTCAGGGTGGAGCGGTAGTCGGGCGAGCCCGGGGAGTAGGTCTCCTCGAAGACCACCTTGATGCCCTTCTTCTCCGCGTACGCCCGGGCGCTCTTGCTGCCGGACACGCCGAAGTCGGTGTTCTCGCCGAGGATGGCGATGGAGCCGGGCTTGCCGAGCGCGGTCGCCATGTCGAGGAGGACGGAAGCGTAGTCCCCGGTCGTGGCCGAGACGCGGAAGACCCACTTGTAGCCCTGCCGGGTGATCTCCTCCTTGGACGCGGCCGGGACGATGAGCGGCACCTGGTACTGTTCCGCCTTCTTCGCGACGGCGTTCGACACCGCCGAGGTGTAGGCGCCGACGACGCCGGCGACGTTGTCGCGCGTCGCGAGCTTGTCCATCGCCGAGATGCCGATCTGGGGCTTCCCGGTGTCGTCCTCCCAGACGATCTGGACCTGGATCCCCTTCGCCTTCAGGTCCTCCTCGGCGAGCTTGATGCCGTTCGTGATGTTCTCGCCGATGGGCGCCTGCGGCCCGGTCATGGAGTTGATGACGCCGAGCTTCACGGGGTCGGCCCGGACCAGTCCGGGGAGGGAGAGGGAGAGAAGGAGGGCGAGCAGTCGCTTGCGGTTCATGGCGGTGCTCCTTCGAGGTCTGGGGGACGGAGGTGAAAAAGGAGTTCGGAGGATAGCACTCCGGGTAGCCGGGGGGCGCGCTTCGCGCCCCTATTGGGTTGCGAGGAGGGAGGCCGTCGGCCCCGGCCTGGCCCCCGGAGAAAAGGCGAATTTCACCCTGCGGCGACGGCGGGAGGGGGCGGCCAGGGATCGAGGAAGGCGAGCGAGCCCCCGGGCTACCCAGCCCCTGACCGCGAGGCGGCCCGCGCCAGAAAAGGGCCGCAGCGCCCCCACTTCCCGCGTCCTCCGCTCGCCAGGTGCGGGGAGGGATCCACGGACAGTTTTCCGTTTCGCCACGCGTCCGTCACGCGGGGCCGTCAGGGTGGCGCCCCTCAGAAGCAGTCGTGTTTTCTGGACGTTCCAACGAAGTGGAGGGTTACATGCGAAAGTGGATTTGGGGTGCCGCGGCCTTTGCCGCGCTTTCGGTCGGAGGCGTGGCGAGCGCCCAGACGGCCGCCCCGACCTCGGGGGCGTCCCAGAAGACCGCCCTGCAGCTGATGCTCCAGAAGGGCGTCATCACCCAGGCCGAGTACGACCAGGCCGTGGCGAGCGAAATGACGGTGAAGGAGACGAGCCAGACCGTGGTGGTGGAGGCGCAGAAGAAGCCAGAGCCGCCGCCCGTCACTGCCAAGTGGAACGCGTCGATCTACGGCTTCATCGAAGCGGACTACATGTACGACTCCACCGAGAGCTTCGTCGACTTGGCGGGCAACAACCCGATCGCCAAGGCCTACGCCGGAGCCCCGAACTACGCCGCCATCAACCACCGGCTGCAGTTCAGCATCCGGAACACCCGCCTCGGCTTCCGGCTCGCGGCCCCCGAGTGGGGTGGCACGAAGTCGAGCGCGCTCCTCGAGACGGACTTCTTCGGCAACCAGCCGGCGACGGCGCCCGTCGCCTACAGCGAGGCGAACTTCTACAACAACCCCACCTGGCGCGTCCGCCACGCCTACACGAAGCTCGAGACGCCCGTCCTCGACTTCCTCTTCGGGCAGACCTGGGAACTCTTCGGGTGGCAGAGCTACTTCCAGCCGAACACCGTCGACCTGCAGGGGGTCCCGGGCGAAATCTACTCCCGCACCGCCCAACTGCGCGTGTCGAAGACGATCAAGTCGGACGCCATGGCGCTCGACATCGCCGTCGCGGCGATGCGCCCCCCCCAGAGCGACGCCTACGTGCCCGACCTGCAGGCGGGCTTGAAGCTCTCCCTGCCGGGCTGGAAGGGCGTGACCACGACCGGCGGCACCGGCACGAACATCGTGCCGTTCGCCCTCGGCCTCTCGGGCACCTGGCGGCGCTTCCAGGTCCAGGCCGTCCAGCCCGCCACCCCCACCCCCTACCAAGTCTACAACTACCACGTGACCGAGGGCTGGGGTTACGACATCGACGTCCTCGTCCCCATCGTCCCGGTCAAGGGCGACAGCCGTGGCGGCGGCCTCACCTTCACGGGCACCTACGTGAACGGCCGCGGCATCAACGACCTCTACACCGGGCTCACCGGCGGTGTCAGCGCCGCCTCGAGCAAGCTGCCCGCCACGGCGGCGGCGTCGCTCGTGGGCGAGGTCGCCTATGACGCGAACGGCAAGCTCAACACCATCGCCTGGTGGTCCTACTTCCTCGGCCTGCAGTACTACTTCCCGGGCGACGGCCGCTTCTGGGTGTCGGGCAACTACTCGACGATGTACTCGAACAACATCCAGAACTACGGCACGGCGACCGCCACCTTCAACCGCTCGCACTGGGCGGACGGCAACCTCTTCTGGGACTGCACCAACGCGGTGCGCCTCGGACTCGAGTACGCCTGGTTCCGGCAGTACTACGTGGCGCCGGTGGCGAACGGCGGCGGCCAGGCGACGAACAACCGGGTCCAGCTGTCCGCCTGGTTCCTGTTCTAGCGAATCGCGCAGATCGAAGCGACGAAGGCCGGCTCCCTCCGGGGCCGGCTTTCGTCGTCTCTCAAGAGCCTCCCCGGGCCGCGCGCCCGACGAGCGCTCGCCCTTCTCGGGCGAGAGCCGATAGAGTGAGCCCGATGCCTTCCACTCGCCCGCCGTCCCCGGCACCTCTCGCCGCGCTCCTGGCGCTCGCCCTCGCGGGCTGCGCGCACATGGGCGGCGCCCAGGCCCGCTACAGCTATCTCCAGTCGAAGCTCGAGGGCTACCGGTTTGAGAAGCCCTGCGACGAGCTCTGGCCCGCGGCCCTGCGGATCCCGAGCGCGAAGGGCTTCCCGCTCGTGGGGAGCGACCGGGAACTCGTCGGCGAGGCGTCGGAGGGGTTCTTCTCGAAGCTCATCTCCGACGGCTTCTCGACCCACAGCACTTCCGCCGGCGGCCTCGTCTGCGAGACGAACTGGAAGGAGAACACCGGGACCCGCTACCGCATCGAGGGGACGCCCTCGGAGCCGAAGGGCTGCCGGGTGGCGTACCTCCAGATCTCGGGCGGTGCACAGGGGGACAACCAGTTCACGGTGGGCCCCGACTGGAACATGCTCCTCGACCTCGTCGCCGTCCTCGACCCGGACTCGGCCGCGAAGATCGAGGCCGGGGCCCCGCCGGACTAGGGAGCGGGGGCCGCTCGCCCCTCACGGGCGGAGGCGGATGCGGGTCGCCGCGTCCCCCCCCTCGTGGTCCTCCGCCCCCCGGAAGTCGAGCACGTAGGGCGACCGCGAGAGGTGGTCCCGGAGCGCCTGCTTCAGGGCGCCGGTGCCGTGGCCGTGCAGGACGAGGCAGTCGCTCGCGCCCTCGGCGAGCAGCCGGTCGAGGAAGAGGTCCACCTCCCGCAGGAGCTCCTCGACGCGCAGTCCGCGCACGTCGAGCCGCCGCTCGGCGGATGCGAGCGGAGCCGCGCGGGCCGCGCCGGCGGCCTTCATCCGCTCCCCCTCGGGCCGCGCCAGGGCGGCCGGGCGGGGCTTCCCCCGGAGCGGCAGGAGGTCCGCGCTCGGCCGGCGGATCCGGAGCGACCCGAGCCGCACCACCGCCTCTCCGTCACCCACCTCCACCACCTCGCCCTCCTGGCCGAGCGACGCCACCCGCACCCGCACCCCGGGCGCGAGCGCCGCCCCGGGCACCGCCTCGGAGGCGGACCTCGCCTGGGAGCTCGCCACCTTGGAGGCGCGCTCCATCGAGCCGGCCCACTCGTCGAGCTGCCGGGCCGCCTCGGTTGCCTTGCGGACGGTGGGCGCCGACTGCAGCTCGGCGAGGACCCGGCGCACCTCCTCTCGCGCCGACTCCACCTCGGAGGCGAGCGCGCTCGCCACCCGCGCCGCCGCCTCCCGCTCGGCCCGGAAGGCGGCCTCCTCTCGCCGGGCCGCCGCCGCCTCGCGAGAGCGGGCCTCCTCGCGCTCCCGCTCCAGTGCCAGGCGCCGCTGCTCGAAGAGGGCGCGCTCCCCCTCGAGCGCCCGGAGCGCCTGCACCAGGGCGCCTCCCCGGCCGGAGAGGGCGGCCCGGGCGCGCTCCACGACGCTCTCCCGGAGCCCCACCCTCCGGGCCACCTCCAGGGCCGAGGAGCTCCCCGGGCTCCCGAGGTGGAGCTGGAAGGTGGGCGCCAGCCGGATCGGGTCGAACCCCACCCGCGCGTTCGCGAAGCCGGGCTCGGTGAGCGCCAGCGCCTTCAGCTCGTCGAGGTGGGTGGTGACGAGCACCTGCGCGCCTCGGCCGATCAAGTCCTCGAGGACGGCGGCGGCGAGGGCCGCGCCCTCCCTCGGATCGGTGTCGGCGGCGATCTCGTCCACCAGCACGAGCGTCCCGGGCAGGCAGTCCTCGGCGATGGCGCGGAGGGCGGTGAGGTGCGCGGTGAAGGTGGAGAGGTCCCGCGCCAGGTCGCCCCGCTCCTCCACCGCCGCTCGCACCCGATCGAAGAACGGGAGGCGGGAGCCGCGCGCGGCCGGGACCGGGAGGCCGGCGCGGAGCAGGAGGGCCGACAGCCCCACCGCGGTGATGGTGACCGTCTTCCCGCCCCCGTTGGGCCCGGAGACGACGAGCGCCCGCGCCGGCGGCTCGAGCCGCACGTCGCTCGCCACCACCTTCTTCCCCTGCAGGACGAGGAGCGGGTGGCGGAGATCGCGGAGCGAGAAGCCCAGCCCGGGGTCGACCACCTCCGGGGCGGAGGCGTCGAGGTCGGAGGCGAGGCGCGCCTCGGCCTCGAGCAGGTCGAGGGTGGCGAGCAGGAGGAGGTCCCGGGCGAGCGCCTCGGCGTGGGCCGCCACCGAAAGGGAGAGCTCGCGCAGGACCCGCTCTTCCTCCTCGGCCGCCATGGCGTTCGCGATGGCGAGCTCGTTGCCGAGCTCCACCATCCCGTCCGGCTCGACGAAGAGGGTCTGGCCCGACTGGGAGGCGTTGTGGACGATGCCGGGGACCTGGGCGCGGGCGCTCGCCAGGACCGGCAGGACGTAGCGCTCGTTGCGGATGGTGAAGTAGCTGTCGCGGAGGTGCCGGGCCGTCCCCTCGTCGGCGAGGAGCGCCTCGATCTGCGCCTTCATGGCGCGGTGCAGGCCGCGGGAGCGCTCGCGCAGCTGGGCGAGCGCCGTGCTGGCCCGGTCGGAGACGGCCCCGGAGGGCTCGACGGCGAGCTCGATGCGGTCCGCGAGCGGCTCGAGGTCGGAGAGCGGCTCGGCGAGGGCCCACAGTCGCGGCCGATCGCCCGCCCGAGCCGAGAGCGCCCGGCGGGTCCTGGCCGCGGCGCGGGCGAGCCCCGCCACCTCGCGCAGCGGGAGCGGCTCGAGAGCGCCGCCCTTCCGGGCGCGCTCCAGGGCGGGTCCGACCTCCCCCACGCTCGAGAGCGGCAGCGCGCTCCCCTCCTCGGAGAGGGCGCGGGCCTCGCCGAGCAGGAGGAGAGCCTCCACCACCGCCTCCCTCCCCGCGAGGAAGGGGAGGGAGAGGGCGCGGCTCCTCCCCCCGGGCGTGCGGCAGCGCGAGGCGAGCGCCTCGAGGAGCCTTGGCCAGCCGAGCTCCTCCAGGGTGCGATCCAGGCTCGCGTCGGCGGGGCTCGTCACCGCGGTTCTCCTAGCGGCCCCCGTCGAGCCGCACCAGGACGAAGGCGACCGCCGCGCTCCGCGGGAGGCCGAGCGCGAGGCCGCCCGCCACGAGCCCGGCGGGCGCGGAGAGCCACACGAGCGCGAGCAGTCCCTCCGAGAGCGCCCAGAAGCCCGCGAGCCAGCCCGCGAGGCGCAGGAAGCGCTGGCCCGTCCCCGGCGGCACGGCGTTCGCCACGAGGACGGCGATGGCGGCGAGAACGGGCGAGGCGGAGAGGGACATGCCGAGGGGACTGACCATCTGGGCGACGAACTCGGGCGCGTAGCGCAGGAGGAGGTGGGGAGGCGCGAGCCGTTCGCCCGCGAGGAAGAGCGCGTCAAAGGCCAGGTTGACCGCCAGGGCGGCGGCGAAGAGGAGGGAGTTCGCGCTTCGTCTATCGGCCATTGCTGGCCCTCCGGGGGCCGGCGGAGTTTGCCACAGGTCCTGGCACGCCGGGGGGCGCGCCGAAGGTCAATGCCGCGTACAATGCCCGGCGACTGGGAGGAAGGCATGCGACGTCGCCCCGACAGCATTCCGCCGCTCGCCCTCGCGCTCCTCGCCGCCTGCGCCGGGGCGCAGCCCGAGGTGAAGGTGGAAGGCGGGGCCTTGGGGGCGGACCTCGTCGCCGTGAGCCGCGAGATGGCGCGGGTGGACCTGGGCGCCCCGCCCGCTGCCGGCGCCCCTCCCCAGGCCGCGCCGGCCGGCGGCCCGGCGGTCACCCGCTTCCTCGCCCTCTACGCGCTCCCGCGCGAGGAGGAGACCTGGGGCGCATTTCGCGCGCTCGCCCAGGAGGGCCCCGGCCTGCCCTGGGGCTCGCTGGGGATGGCCCGCGTCTACATCTCCTGGGGCACCCTCGACCAGGCCGAGGCGGAGCTCGGCCGCGCCCGCGCCGCCGATCCCAAGAACTGGATCGCCCTCCTCCTGCGCGCCCTCATGGACGAGCGCGGCGGGCGGGGACCGGAGGCGCGCGCCGGCTACCAGGCGGTGCTGGAGATCGACGGCGAGAACCCCATGGCCTGGCTCGGACTGGCGCGCATCTCCCGCCTCGCCGGGGACCCGGAGGCCGCCCGCCGCGAGGCGCAGCGCTCGCTCGACGCGCTGCCGGGTCAGGCGGCCGCGCTCCGGCTCTTAGGGGAGACCGCGGAGGAGCTCGGCCGGAAGGGAGAGGCGGTCGACTTCCTCTCGCGAGCCGCGGCCTCCTCCCCCCGGGACGCGAGCCTCTTGGCCGAGCTCGCGCGCGCGCGCCTCGAGAGCGGCGACGCGAGCGGAGCGGTGGCCGACTGGAAGGCGGCGCTCGCGCTCGGGGAGACCGTCGAGGGGATGCGGGGACTCCTCGACGCGGCGACCCTGGCCGGCGACGCGGAAGCGCAGCTCCTCGCCGCGCAGGGATTGGCGAGCCTCGAGCCCAACTCCGCCGAGAACTGGAGGCGGCTCGCCGCCCTCCGGCTGGAGCAGCGGGACGAGGAGGGGGCCGAGGGGGCGCTCCGGCGCGCGGTCGAGCGCGACCCGCAAGACTCCCAGAGCCGGCTCGCCCTGGGCCGCATCCTGGTCGCCGAGGGGCAGGTGCTCCTCGCCATGGAGCAGTTCCGGGCGGCCGGAGAGGCGGCCCAGGCGGAGCGGGCCGCCCTGGAGCGCAGGCTCCTCGTGTCGCCCATCGCCGCCGTCGACCCGGCCCAGATCCAGCGGGTGGTGGCGGGCCGGATCGACCGCCTCCCCCGCGAGGACCCGGCCGCGGGGCACTCCGGCAGCCTGGTTCTGCGGGTGACGGTGGGTCCCGGCGGAGAGGCGAGCGAGGTGGCGGTGGTGGAGGACACGGCGCGGGACGAGTGGGTGCGCGCCTCGGCCTACTGGAACCTGAAGAATGCGACCTACCCGAACAAGAGCGGGCGCCTCACCTTCCGCTTCTCGGTCAAGGCCCCCAAGGTCAAGGCCGCGGCCGACTGAGGTCCGCTCCGGGCTCGAGGTCCTCCTCGCGGGCCGGTGCCGGCCGCTGCGCGGGCTGAGGGTGGGGCTCGTCGCCAACCCCACCGCCGTCGACCGGCGGCTGCGACACGCCGCCGACCTGCTCCGATCGGCCCCGGGGGTGAGGCTCGCGGCGCTCTTCGGCCCGGAGCACGGCGTCCGCGGCGACGCGCAGTACATGGCGGCGGTCGCGGACGAGCGCGACCCGCGCACCGGCCTCCCGGTGTACTCGCTCTACGGGCGGACCCGATCCTCGCTGCGCCCAGGGAGGGAGCCGCTCGCCGCGCTCGACGCCCTGTGCTTCGACGTTCAGGACGTGGGGGCGCGCTACTACACCTACCAGGCGACCATGATGCTCTGCATGGAGGCGGCGGCGGAGGCGGGCCTGCGCTTCGTGGTGCTCGACCGCCCGAACCCGATCGGCGGACTCTCGGTGGAGGGGCCCGCCCTTCGGCAAGGCTACGAGAGCTTCTGCGGGATGCACGACCTCGCTGTCCGCCACGGCCTCACCGTGGGCGAGCTCGCGCTCCTCTTCCGCGAGGAGCGCCACCTCGAGCTCGACCTGCACGTCGTCCCCTGCGAGGGCTGGCGGCGGCGCATGCGCTTCGAGGACGCCCGTCTGCCGTGGGTGCTCCCCTCGCCCAACATGCCCACCCCGGCGACGGCGCTCGTCTACCCGGGGATGTGCCTGCTCGAGGGGACGAACCTCTCGGAGGGGCGCGGGACGACGCGCCCCTTCGAGACCTTCGGGGCCCCGTGGCTCGACGCCGACCGGCTCGTCGCCGACCTCGCGGAGGAGCGCCTCCCCGGGGTGCGGTTCCGGCCGGCGCACTTCACCCCCACCTGGGACAAGCACGCCCGGGTCCCCTGCCACGGCGCCGAGCTCTGGGTGGAGGACGCCGACGGCTTTTGTCCCTTCCGGACCGGCCTCGCCTGCGTGGTTCGGGCGCGCGCGCAGGCGCCGGATCGGTTCGCCTGGCGGACGGAGGCCTACGAGTTCGTGGAGGGCGTCCTGGCCTTCGACCTCCTGTGCGGCTCGGACCGCGAGCGCCGCGCCATCGAAGCGGGCGCGAGCGCGAAGGAGATGACCCGCGCCTTCGCGCCCGAGGAGCGCGCCTTCACCCGGAGGCGGCGGGCCTACCTGCGGTACCCGGATTAGGGGAAGATGGCCCGATGAGGGAGACGGCGCTCCTCGGGGGATCGTTCAACCCACCGCACGTGGCTCACCTGATGGCCGCCTACTGGGCGCTCGCGACCCAGGGGGCCTCCGAGGTCTGGCTCCTCCCGAGCTTCCGCCACCCCTTCGGGAAGGAGCTCGCTCCCTTCGAGGACCGGGTGCGGATGTGCAAGCTCGCCGCCGCCGCCATCCGCGGGGTGCACGTGTGCACCGCCGAGGCGGATCTGGAGGGCGACCCCCACGTGGGGACGACGGCCCGGACGCTCGAGCACCTGGTCGAGCGCCACCCGCGGCGCCGCTTCGCCCTCGTCATCGGGGCGGACATCCTCGCCACCACCGACAAGTGGTACCGGTTCGACCGGGTGCGAGAGCTCGCGCGCATCATCGTGGTGGGGCGGGCCGGGCACGAGGGGCCGCCGGGGGCGCCGGCGCTCCCGGCGGTGTCCTCGACCGAGGTGAGGGAGCGCCTCGGTCGCGGCGAGGACGTCTCCGCGCTCGTCCCGGCGCGCGTCCTCGCCTACGTGAAGGAGCGGGGGCTCTACCGGGGGTAGTCGCGGTAGACCGGAGGAGTCACTCCGCCTTCCGGAACCGGATCTCGGCCCCGTCGACCGAGACCTCGACCAGGTCTCCCGGCCCGAACTCGCGGGCGAGGATGCGCTCGGCGAGCGGGGCCTCGACGATGCGCTGCAGGGCGCCGCGCACCGGGCGCGCGCCCAGCGCCGGGTCGAACCCCCCGTGGTCGAGGAGGTGCTCCACCACGTCGTCGCCGGCGCGGAAGCGGATGCGGCGCTCGGCAGAGAGCCGCTCGGAGGACTGCCGCAGCAAGAGCTCGGCGACGCGCGCCACCTCGCCGCGGGAGAGGGCGGGGAAGACGAGCCGCTCGTCGAGCCGGTTCCAGAGCTCGGGAGGGAGCGCGGCGCGCGCCGCAGCCATGGCCCGTTCCTCGGCCGAACCGGCGGCGGCGGAGGCCCCGAAGCCCACCACCCCGGTGGCGGTGCGGGTCGCCTCCGCCCCCCCCAGGTTGGTGGTGAGCACGACGACGGTGGAGGAGAAGTCCACCTGGCGACCGCGGCCGTCGGTGAGCCGCCCCTCCTCGAGCACCTGCAGGAGGAGCATGAGGACGTCCCGGTGGGCCTTGTCGATCTCGTCGAGGACCACCACCGTCGCCGGCCGCCTCCGCACGGCATCGGTGAGCTGCCCCCCCTCGCCGTAGCCGACGTATCCCGGCGCCGCGCCTACGAGCCTCGAGACGCCCGTCGCCTCGCTGCACTCGCTCATGTCGAGGCGCACGAGCGCCTGGTCGCTCCCGAAGAGGGCGTCGGCGATGGAGCGGGCGAGCTCGGTCTTGCCGACGCCCGTCGGGCCCAGGAAGAGGAAGCTCCCCATGGGCCGGCGCGAGGAGAAGCCGGCGTAGTTGCGGCGCAGCACCCGGGCGACCCGGAGGATGCTGTCCGCGTGCCCGACGATGCGGGCCGCGAGCGCCTGCTCGAGACCGAGGAGCCGCTCCCGGTCGTCGGCGAGCAGGCGGGACTCGGGGATGCCGGCCATCTGGGCCACCACCCGGGCCACCTCCGCCACCGCGACCCCGCCTTCCCCCTGTCGGCGGGCGCGCGAGCCGGCGAGGTCGATGGCCGCGACGGCCTTGTCCGGGAGGAAGCGGTCGCGGATGTAGCGGGCGGAGAGGGTGGCGGCGGCCTCGAGGGCTTCCGGGGCGTAGCGGACCGAGTGGTGCTGCTCGTAGCGGGCGACGAGCCCGCGCAGGATCTCCACCGTGTCCTTCACCGAGGGCTCGCGCACCAGCACCGGCGTGAAGCGCCGCTCCAGGGCCGGGTCCCGCTCGATGTGCTTGCGGTACTCCTCGTGGGTGGTGGCGCCGATGCAGGGGAACTCGCCGCGGGCGAGGGCGGCCTTGAGCTCGTTGGCGGCGTCCTGGGGCCCCTCTCCCGTCGAGCCGGCGCCCACCACGGTGTGGACCTCGTCGATGAACACCACCACCCGGCCCTGGGCGCGCCGGACCTCGTCCTGGATGCCGCGGAGCTTCTCGGAGAAGGAGCCGCGCAGCTGGGTGCCGGCGAGCACGCTCGCCATGTCGAGCTCGACCACCACCCGCTTCGAGCCCTGGGCGACGAGCCGCTGGGCCACCCCTTCGACGATGGCCGTCTTGCCGACGCCCGGCTCGCCCACGAGCAGGGGGTTGTTGGTGCGCCGCTTGCCGAGGACGTCGAGCGTCTCCTCCACCTCGCGCTCCCGGCCCACCAGGGGGTCGAGTCGCCCCTGGGCGGCGGCCTCGGAGAGATTCCTCCCCAGCTGGGCGAGCCAGGGGAACTCCGCCGGGTCGAGGGCGTGGGCCGAGCGCGGGCGGGCCGCCGGCGCGGCAGCGGTGGGTCTCGGCGCCGGCCGCGGCGACAGGTCGAGCTCGGCCATGTCGAGGTCGAGGTCCGGCTCGGAATCGGCGCGCTCCGGGGGCTCCGCCGCCTCGCGCGAGGGGGCGGGCGGGCCGCGCGGAGCGCGTGGCGGTGGGGGGGCGTCGGCCGGGGCTCGGGTGGCCGGCTGAGGGACGCGCTGGAGGCGCCGCGGCATGCCGGCGGTGAAGTAGGAGAGGGCGACGTTGCGCAGCGCCGACACGTGCAGACCGCACGCGGAGAGGAGCTGGTGGGCCGCGGACGACCGCACCCGGGTCATGGCGATGAGCAAGTGGAGGCAGTCGGCCTCGTCGACGCCGAGCCCGGCCGCCACGTCGCGCGCCCGCGCGCGCAGGTCGCGCTCGACGCCGTCGGGCTCCTCGGGCGCGCCGGTCATGCAGAGGAGGATGCGGTCCTCGTCGACGCCCCGCTCGCGCAGGAGCATCTCGGCGCGGTTCGGGACGGTGAAGAAGGCGAGGAGCAGGTGCGCGCTCGTCAGCTTCTGGTGGACGTTGCGGGAGATGTCCTCCGCCTCGGCGAGAACCTGCGCGAGCTCCATCGACTCGATGACGGGCATTGTGCGCGAAGATGCGATATCGGTCGCATCCCGTCAATTTTTTGGAAGAAATTCCCCGCCGGCGCTACCCGAGCCCCCGCTCCCAGAGCTGCTCCTCGTCGAGGCCGAGGAAGTGGCCGACCTCGTGGACGAGGGTCACCCCGATCTCGTCGACGAGGTCGTCCCGGTCGCGGGCGAAGGCCTCCAGGTTTCGCTGATAGAGGCTGATGGAGGAGGGGAAGTGGCTCCAGGGGTCCATGGAGCCCTTCTGCTGGATCGGCGCGCCCCGGAAGATGCCGAGGATGGAGGGGGAGAGAGGGGGGTCGGAGGCGAGGAGCTCCTCCTCGGACGGCAGGTCCTCGACGGTGATGGCGACGTTCGCGAGGTAGCGGCGGACGGGCTCGGGGATCGACTCGAGCGCGTCCTCGACCACCTTCTCGAACTCCTCCGCCGACATGGAGATCGGAGCGGGGAAGTCCTGGGGTGCGAGCTCTCGCGCCCTGTCGAAGTGGCGCTCCGCCTCCTCCGCGCGACCGAGCCTCTCCAGGACCCGCGCGAGCGCGTGGTGCGCCCAGGCGTCCTCGGGGGCGAGCCTGAGCGCCTGCCGGAGGTCCGCCTCCGCGTCCTCGAAGCGGCAGAGCTCGAAGAGGGCGAGCCCGCGCTCGACGAGGACGCCGGCGTCGTCGGGGAGCGCCTTGCGTGCCTCGGTGAAGCGCGCCAGCGCGTCGCGGGCGTCTCCGAGCGCGGCGAGGGCCTGGCCCTCCACGAGGGCGAACTCGCCTGCGAGCGGGGCGGCGGCGCCGCGGGAGAGCCGCGACCCCCTCCGGGCGAGAGCGAGCGCCTCCTCGAGGTCCTCGCGATCCGGCTCCGGGTCGGCGCGGTTGAGGAAGAAGTCCGCGGCGTCGAGGAGCAGGTCCGCGTCCTCGCCCCGGCGCCGGAGCGCGAGGCGGTAGGCCTCGGCCGCCTCCTCGCCGCGACCCAGGTCGGCGAGCGCGGCCGCGCGCAGGTGAAGGGCTCCCGCGTCCGAGGGGGCGCGAGTGAGTGCGCGGTCCGCGATGGCGAGGGCCTCCTCGGCATCCCCCTCCTGGAGCGCTCGCGCCGCGCCGTCGAGGAGCGCGTCCAGCTCGTTCGCCATGAAGGCGAGGTATCCGCGGCGTCGCCCGGGTGTCAACCGCTCTCCGGGGCCGCCCTCTTTTGCGGAGGATCGCCCAGGCGACGGGCCCGACCGGGCCGCTTGACGGCTCGCCGCGAGCGATTACATTGGCAGCCGCTAAGCCCGACTGCCAAGTGGGGTCGGGCGACAATTCATTGAAAACAGTGACTTTTTTGTCTCGGTCCCGAAAACGGAGGTAACGACATGGCTGCAAAGGAGATCGCATTTCACCAGGGGGCCCGCGAGGCCATCCTTCGGGGGGTGAACACCCTCGCCGAGGCGGTGGCGGTGACGCTCGGGCCCCGTGGGCGCAACGTCGTCATCGAGAAGTCCTTCGGCTCGCCGACCATCACGAAGGACGGGGTGACGGTGGCGAAGGAGATCGAGCTCGACGACAAGATGGAGAACATGGGAGCGCAGATGGTCCGCGAGGTCGCCTCCAAGACCTCCGACAAGGCGGGGGACGGCACCACCACCGCCACCGTGCTGGCGCAGGCCATCTATCAGGAGGGGTTGCGCCTCGTCGCTGCGGGCCACAGCCCCATGGACCTGAAGCGCGGGATCGAGCACGCCGTCTCCGTGGTGGTGGGGGAGCTGAAGAAGCTCTCCAAGCCCACGCAGGGGCAGAAGGACATCGCCCAGGTGGGGACGGTCTCCGCGAACGGGGACGCCACCATCGGCGGCATCATCGCCGAGGCGATGAACAAGGTGGGCAAGGAAGGCGTCATCACGGTGGAGGAGGCGAAGGGGCTCGAGACCACCCTGGAGGTGGTCGAGGGCATGCAGTTCGACCGCGGCTACGTCTCGCCCTACTTCGTCACCAACGCCGAGAAGATGGAGGCGGTCCTCGAGGAGCCCTACCTGCTCATCACCGAGCGGAAGATCTCGGCCATGAAGGACCTCATCCCCATCCTCGAGCAGGTGGCCCGGGCGGGCAAGCCGCTCGTGCTCGTGGCCGAGGACGTGGAGGGCGAGGCGCTCGCCACCCTGGTGGTGAACAAGCTGCGCGGCACCATCAACGTGGCGGCGGTGAAGGCCCCCGGCTTCGGCGACCGGCGCAAGGAGATGCTGCAGGACATCGCCACCCTGGTAGGGGCGAAGGTGGTGGCGGAGGAGCTCGGCACCAAGCTCGAGCAGCTCACCCTGGGCGACCTGGGGCGCGCCAAGCGCGTCACCCTCGACAAGGACAACACCACCATCGTCGACGGCGCCGGCAAGAAGGCCGACATCGAGGCGCGCATCAAGCTCATCCGCCGGCAGGTCGAGGACACCACGAGCGACTACGACCGGGAGAAGCTGCAGGAGCGGCTCGCCAAGCTGGTCGGAGGCGTGGCGGTCATCCAGGTGGGCGCGGCCACCGAAACCGAGATGAAGGAGAAGAAGGCCCGCGTGGAGGACGCGCTCCACGCCACCCGCGCCGCGGTGGAGGAGGGGATCCTGCCGGGCGGCGGCGTCGCCTACCTGCGCGCCCTCGACGCCCTCGCCAAGGCGAAGCTCGCCGACGGCAACCAGCAGCGTGGGGTGGAGATCGTCACCCGGGCGCTCGAGACGCCGGCCCGGCGCATCGCCGAGAACGCCGGCCTCGACGGGGCGGTGGTGGTGATGAAGATCCGCGAGGGCAAGGGCGCCTACGGCTTCAACGCGGCCACCGAGGTCTACGAGGACCTGGAGAAGGCGGGGGTCATCGACCCCACCAAGGTCGAGCGCACCGCCCTCCAGAACGCGGCCTCGGTCGCGGCGCTGTTGCTCACCACCGAGGCGGTGGTGGCCGAGAAGCCGAAGAAGAAGAAGGCCCTCCCGGGCGCTCCGGGCGGCATGGGCGACATGGACGACATGGATTACTGAGGCCGCCCGGAGGGCGAGCGCTCTCAGGAAGACGGGGCCCCGGCAGTGACGGGGCCCCGCGCCGTCTCTAGCGCCCGGTGACGGGTGGCAGGTCCTTCGAGGCCATGTAGACCACGTTGCGGGTGGTCTGCTTGCCCCGGTACATGGCGCGGTCGGAGAGGTCGAGGATCTCCGCCTTGGTGCGCGCGTGCTCGGGGAAGCTGGCGAGCCCGATGGAGGTGGTGATGCGCACCGCGATCCCCTCGCGCGAGAGGAAGCGGTGGTCCTCCACCGCGCGCCGGACGCGCTCGGCGATCTTGAGCGCTCCGCCGGAGTCCACCCCGGCGAGGATGGCCACGAACTCGTCCCCGCCGTAGCGCACCAGGACGTCGTCGTCGCGGACGCAGGATCGGAGCACCCGCCCGAACTCCACCAGGAGCCTCGAGCCCATGAGGTGCCCGTGCTGGTCGTTCACCGACTTGAAGCGGTCGAGATCCATGAACAGCACGGTGAAGGCCCGGCCGCCCTGGATCTCCCGCTCGATGGCCACCTCGAGGAAGCGGCTGTTGTAGAGGTGGGTGAGGTCGTCGACGTAGACGAGGTGCTCGACCCGCGAGAGGCGCCCGAGCGTCTTGAGCGCCATCCCCACGTGCCGGCAGATGAAGGCGGCGCGGCCGGCGCGCTCGAAGTCGAGGTCGCTCGCCACGAACAGGCACACGGCGCCGAGCAGCTGGGTGCCGTCGCTCACCGGCAGGCACAGGGCGTGGGGCCCGGGAAGCCCGGGCGCATCGAAAGCGTCGAGCGGCAGCGCTCCCTCGAGGCCGAGCGCGGAGAGGCGCGGCTCGGTCGCCTCGAGGAGGGCCTCGGCGGCCTCGGGAAGGAGGCCCTGCGAGCCGGTCACCCGCCACCCGCCGCGGTCGTCGCGCTCGAGCAGCGCCGCAGCCGGCGCTCCTCCCTCGGCGCACAGGGCCGAGAGGGCAACCGGGACGAGCTGCTCGCGCTCCAGCCCGGCGGTGATGCGCTGGCAGGTCTCGAACAGGTTCAGGTGGTTGCGGAGCGCGGTGTTCTCGGCGAGCAGCGCCCGGGTGGCGAGCGAGCGCTGCACGGCCACCTGGAGCGCCTCGGCGGTCACCGGCTTCACCAGGTAGTCGGCGGCCCCGGCCCGCATCGCCCGGACCGCCGGGTCGACGCGGTCGAGGGCGGTGATCACCACCACCTGGATGTCGGGGTCGAGCTGCTTCGCGTCGGCGAGGAGCTGGAGCCCGTCGCCTCCCGGCATGACCACGTCGGTGAGGAGGATGTCGAAGGGGCGCTCGCGCAGGAGCTTGAGCGCCACCGGCGGGTCGTCGGCCAGCTCGACCTCGTATCCCGCGGCCCGGAGGTAGTCCGCGTACACCGTGCGAGCGAAGCGCTCGTCGTCCACCAGCAGGACGGAGGCCGCCATGACCTTGGTATACCATGGACGCCATGGCCACCCCGTCGGCGCGCAAGGCGCTGCTCTTCACGGCCGGCGGGGTCCGCCTGGCGCTGCCGCTCGGTGCCGTTCGGGAGATCGCCCTGGTGGACCGCCGCGGTGGGGAGATGCAAGTCCGCGGAGCAGAGCTGGAGGCGCTGTCGGTGGCTCGCGCTCTCGGCCTTCCCGACGGCCCCGGCCGGTACGCGCTCTTCCTCGAGGGTTCGGGGCCGCCGGCGCTCCTCGCCGACGAACTCTTCGGGATCGCCGACCTCGTCGAGGCCGAGGTCTTCAGCCTGCCGGCGCGGACGGTGCTCCCCGATCCGCCTCCCTTCGGGGCAGCCTTCCTCCTGCGCGGCGACCTCTACCTCGAGCTCTCCCTCGCCGGACTGGAGGCGCAGCGGCGAGCGGTGCCCGCCGAGCGGCGCCCTGCGCCAGCCGACGGGCCCCCGACCGAGCGCGAGCTCTTCTGCGAGCGCGCCGGGCTCTCGATCGCCGTCCCGCTCTCGCTCCTCGTCCAGGTGATCGAGCCGGCGCGGGTCTTCCCGGTGCCGCTCACCCAGGCGGACCACCGCGGCCTGCTCTACCACGGGCGCGCGCTCCACCCGGTCTTCGACGCCGCGGCCCTCCTCGGCGAGCCCGACGCGGGAAGCCCGCGGGTGCTGTTGCTCCTCGACGCCGGTGGGGGCAGCGCCGGCATCCTCGTCGACCGGGTTCGCGGCGTCGGCGAGGGGGAGGGGACGGGCCCGGTGAGGCGCCCGCCCTGGGACGTCCTCCTCTCACCCCATGGGGCGTGACATAAGGCGCGAGAAAGATTGACATTAGCGGGATCGCAGCGTTACCTGTCCACAACCCTTTTTCTCCCGGGATCGCCATGCCGAAGAACCTCTTGCTCGCAGATGACTCGATCACGATCCAGAAGGTCGTGGGCATCATCTTCGCTACGGAGGACTACCGGATCACCGCCGTGGACAACGGCGAGGACGCGCTGCGCAAGGCCCGCGAGAGCCGCCCCGACATCATCCTCGCCGACGTGGTGATGCCGCGAATGAACGGGTACGAGGTGTGCGAGGCGGTGAAGGGCGACCCGCAGCTGGCGGGCGTCCCGGTCGTCCTGTTGGCCGGGACCTTCGAGGCCTTCGACGAGGCCCGGGCCCGCGCCGCGAAGGCGGACGGCCACATCGCCAAGCCCTTCGAGAGCCAGTCCCTCCTCTCCAGGGTGAAGGAACTCGTGGAGGGCGCGCAGCCCGCTCCGGCGCCGCAGGCGTACCCGCGCGCGGCGGCCGGCCCGACCGCGCCCGCGTCCGCAGCGGTTCCACCCGCGGCCGCTCCCCGGCCCGCCGCCCCGCAGGCGCGCCCGCCCGCCGCCCCGCCGCCGGCGTCGGCACCGGCGGTGCGCCCCGGCGCGCCCCGCGTAGCGGCGCCCCCCGCGCCGCGTCCGCCGGCGGCGGGCGCGCCCGTTCCGCCGGGGGCGAGGCCCCTGCCGTTCGGGGCCGCCCCGCGCGCTCCCGGGCCGGCGCCCGGGCGTCCCGGGATGCCGGGTGCGGCCCCCCTGCCCCCGGGCGCGCGCCCGTTCCCTGCGGGCGCGGTTCCGCCGGCCGCCCGGCCGCCCGTTCCTGCCGCGGCTCCGCGTCCGTCCGGGCCGGCGATGCCCCCTGCGCCGCGCGCGGCCGCTCCGGCCTCCGCCCGCCCGCCCGCGCCGTCGGCCTCCGCCCGCCCGCCCGCGCCGTCGGCCTCCGCCCGCCCGCCCGCGCCGTCGGCACCGGTCCCGGACGCCCCGCGCCCGTTCGTACCGCCGGTCGTGGCGGCGAGGCCCTTCGCGCCGCCGGCCGCGCCCCCACCCCCCGCGGTGGAGCCCGCCGCGGCGGCTCCACTCCCCGCCGAGCTGCGCGCCGTCCCGAGCGCGCCCGCCGAGGCTCCGCCTCCCAAGGCCGCGCCGACACCCCCGGTGGAGGACGACTGGAGCGACGTGGCCCTCGACGAGCCCGGCGCCTCGGCGTTGGCCGCGCAGAGGAGGCCGGCCCCGGTGGCGGTGGTTCCGCCGGAGCCGGAGCCGCCGAGGCTCATCGACCTCGAGGAGAGCACGCTCGCCCCGGAGGTCGAGCCCATTCAGGAGCTCGACATGGTCGAGGAGGCTCCGGCCCTCGCCCCGCCCCCGCCCGCTCCCGCGCCGGCGGCGGATCGGGCGGTCCGGCCCCCGGCCGCCGAGGCCGCCGCGCGCGCCCCGACCGCGGCTCCCGCTCCGGCTCCCGTCGCCGAGGACGGGGGGGAGGCGCAGCTCCGCCAGGCCCTCTCCCAGGCCTCCCGCGAGGTCATCGAGAAGATCGCGTGGGAGGTGGTCCCGCAGCTCGCGGAGACCATCATCCGCGAGCACGTGGATCGCCTGGTGAGCGAGCGCCAGAGCCGGTAAGTAGAGCGGCCGCCCCTTTCCCACGAGCGGGCCCCGACGGCCGGCCCGGGGGGAGCAATCCCATGTTGGAGACGCGCGTGTCCGACGATCACGAGACCCCGATGGCGACCGAGCTCTCGAAGGCGTACGAGCATCGCGAGGTCGAGCCGCGCTGGTACCGGTACTGGGTGGAGCGCGGCTACTTCCACGCCGACGCGAAGGACCGGGCCCGTCCGCCCTTCTCGATCGTGCTGCCGCCCCCGAACGTGACCGGCTCCCTGCACCTCGGCCACGCCCTCACCGCCACCCTGCAGGACATCCTGGTGCGCTGGAAGCGGATGAGCGGCTTCAACGCGCTCTGGCTGCCCGGGACCGATCACGCCGGCATCGCCACCCAGATGATCGTGGAGAAGGAGCTCCAGCGGGCCGAGAAGAAGAGCCGCCACGACATCGGGCGCGCCGAGTTCCTGAAGCGGGTGTGGGCCTGGAAGGAGCAGTACGGCTCGCGCATCGGCGTCCAGCACGCGGCCCTGGGGGCCTCGCTCGACTGGGAGCGGGAGCGCTTCACCATGGACGAGGGGCTCTCCCGCGCGGTGCGCGAGGTCTTCGTGCGGCTGTGGGAGGAGGGGCTCATCTACCGAGCGAAGCGCCTCATCAACTGGTGCCCGCGCTGCCACACCGCGCTCTCCGACCTCGAGGTGTCCTACGAGGAGAACCACGCCGGGGAGCTGTGGAGCTTCGCCTATCCGCTCGCCGACGGCTCGGGCGAGATCGTGGTGGCGACCACCCGGCCGGAGACCATGCTCGGCGACACGGCGGTGGCGGTCCACCCGGACGACGAGCGCTACCGGGCCTTGGTGGGCGCCAAGGTGCGCCACCCCATCCTCGGGCGAGAATTCCCCATCGTCGCCGACGCGGTGCTCGTCGACCCGGCCTTCGGGACCGGCGCGGTGAAGGTCACGCCCGCGCACGACTTCAACGACTTCGAGGTGGGCCAGCGGCACCGATTGCCCATGCTCACCGTCATCGGCCCGGACGGGCGCATGACCGCCGAGGCCGGGCCCTTCGAGGGGCTCGACCGCTTCGAGGCCCGCAAGCGGGTGAAGGCAGCGATCGAGGAGAAGGGGCTGGCCCGCGGTTCGAAGCCCCATCTGCTGCCGCTCGGCCGCTGCCAGCGCTGCGAGACGGTGCTAGAGCCGCTCCTCTCCGACCAGTGGTTCGTGCGGATCGAGCCGCTCGCCAAGCCCGCCATCGAGGCGGTGGAGCAGGGGCGCACCCGCTTCATCCCCGAGAGCTGGACCAACACCTACATGTCCTGGATGCGCAACATCCACGACTGGTGCATCTCGCGCCAGCTGTGGTGGGGCCACCAGATCCCCGCCTGGTACTGCTCGGAGGGCCACCCCACCGTGGCGAGGGAGGCCCCCTCCAGCTGCGCCACCTGCGGGCGGGGCGGGCTGCGCCAGGACGAGGACGTGCTCGACACCTGGTTCTCGTCGGCGCTCTGGCCCTTCTCCACCCTGGGGTGGCCGGACCGGACCGACGAGCTCCAAACCTTCTACCCCACCTCGGTGATGGAGACGGGGCACGACATCATCTTCTTCTGGGTCGCCCGGATGATGATGATGGGGATCCACTTCATGGGGGACGTCCCCTTCCGCACCGTCTTCCTGCACCCCATGGTGCGCGACGAGAAGGGGCAGAAGATGTCGAAGACGAAGGGGAACGTCATCGACCCCCTCGACATCTCCGAGAAGTACGGGGCGGACGCTCTGCGCTTCACCCTCGCCGCCCTCACCAGCGCCCAGGGGCGCGACATCAAGCTCGCGAAGGACCGCATCGAGGGGAACCGCGCCTTCGCGAACAAGCTGTGGAATGCCACCCGCTTCGCCCTGATGAACCTCCAGGGCTACCGCGCCCCGGCCGCCTTCTCCCGCGCGCTCGCCCGCACCCCCGCCGATCGCTGGATCCTGGCGCGCCTCGACCGCGCGGTGAAGGGCACGGTCGAGGCGCTCGAGGCCTTCCGCTTCGACGAGGTGGCGAGCACGGTCTACCGCTTCCTGTGGGGAGACCTGTGCGACTGGTACATCGAACTCGCCAAGGAAGCGCTCTACGGGGAGGACCGGGAGAAGAAGGCCGGGGCACAGGCCGTGCTCGCCCACGCCCTCGAGACCTCGCTCCGGCTTCTCCACCCCATCATGCCCTTCGTGACCGAGGAGCTGTGGCAGACGCTCAAGGTGGCGCTCGGCGCCGAGAGCTGGCCGGACTCCGTCATGGTGGCGCGCTACCCGTCCGCGGCGGAGCCCGACCTGGAGGCGGAGCGCGGCTTCGGTCCGGTGATCGGCATCGTCGAGGCGATCCGCAACGTCCGCGGCGAGATGAACATCCCCTTCAAGACCCCGCTCGCGGGGGTCGAGGTGGGCTCCCTGGGCGCCGCCGCGCTCGCGACCGCTCGCGCCGAGCTGGCGCGCATCGAGCGGCTGGCGAACGCCCCGGGGCTCCGGCTCCACCCGGCGGGGAGGCCGGCCGGCCGAAGGCCGCAGTGCGCCGTGGCGGTCGGGGACGGCTTCGAAGTGCTCATCCCGCTCGCCGGAGCCGTCGACATGGCCGCCGAGACGGCGCGGGTGGACAAGGAGGTCGCGCGCGTCGACGCCGACCTGGCCGGGCTCGAGAAGCGCCTCGCGAACCCGAGCTTCGTCGAGCGGGCGCCCCCGGAGGTGGTGGAGGAGGCCCGCGCCCGCTCCGAGGATTTGAAGGCGAGGCGCGCGAAGCTCGAGGCGCACCGCGCGCTCCTGCTCGGGGGCGAGGCCGCTTCCCCGGCTCCGCCGGCGAGCCCGGCCGAGCCGGTCGGTGCGCCCGAGGCGGCCCCGGCGCCGGGGCCGAAGCCTGCAGCGAGGGCGCCGAGGAGGCGCGGGGCGCGGCGCAAGAAGGCGGCCGCTCCCGCGAAGGCCCGAGGAGGGAAGAGGAAGAAGCCCCGCTCGCCTTCCGCCCCGGCGGCGACGAAGGCCCCTCCCAAGCGCGCGAAACGAAAGGTGCCGCCCCGAGGCGCCAGGGCCGCGAAGCCTTCGCCGCGGGCCAAGCGCCGCGGCCGGTCGAGGAGGTAGCCCCCGTGGCCGAGCTTCCGCGCTCCGTCGAACGGCTCGTCGACCTCGCCCTCGAGGAGGACCTCTCGCTCGGGGACGCCACCAGCGAGGCCACCATCCCCGGGGAAGCGCGCGGGAGGGGGCGTTTCCTCGCGAAGGACGACCTCATCCTCGCCGGGACCGCCGTCGCCTCCCGGGTCTTCGAGCGGCTCGGCGCCTCGTGCCGCTTCGAGCTCGCCGAAGGCTCCCGGGCGCGGCGAGGGGAGATCCTGGGGCTCGCCGAGGGGCCGATGCGGGCGCTGCTCGCCGCGGAGCGGACCGCCCTCAACTTCCTCCAGCGCCTCTCCGGTGTCGCCACCGCCACAAGGGCAGCGGTCGATGTGCTCGCGGCGGCCGGTGGACGGACGCGGCTGCTCGACACCCGCAAGACCACCCCCGGCTGGCGCCGTCTGGAGAAGGAGGCGGTGCGGGCCGGAGGCGGTTCGAACCACCGCTTCTCGCTCGGCGACGGGATCCTGGTGAAGGACAACCACGTGGCGGCCTGCGGCGGGGTGGGGGAGGCGGTGCGGCGGGCGCGCTCCTGCGGGAACGCCATGCTCCGGGTGGAGGTGGAGGTGGTGGACCTGCCGGGCCTGGAGGAGGCCATCGCCGCCCGCGCCGACATCGTGCTCCTCGACAACATGGACGACGCGTCCATGGCGGAGGCGGTGAGGCGGGCCGCCGGACGGGTGCTCCTCGAGGCGAGCGGAAACATGACGCTCGCGAGGCTCCCGCAGGTCGCCGCCACCGGCGTGGACTTCGTCTCCATGGGCGCGCTCACCCACAGCGCCCGGGCCGCGGACATCTCCTTCGAGGTCGAGCCCGGGTAGGCCGTGGACGCCGGGCGTCGGGCCCCGGGGCACCGGCCCCATTGACAGGCGCGGTGGCCGGCCCCGACAATCCCGCGCATGGGCGAGCCCACTCCCGGCAGCGAAGAGATGGTGCTCGCCTTCCTCGCCGAGGCGGCCGACGACTTCGTCTCGGGGGAGGCCATCAGCGGCAAGCTCGGGCTCTCCCGGGCGGCGGTGTGGAAGCACGTCCGGACGCTCCGCCAGCGGGGCTACCGCATCGACGCCGTGCCCGCGCGCGGGTACCGGCTGGCGGAGATCCCCGATCGCCTCGGAACGCTCGAGCTGAAGCCGCTCCTCAACACCCACGACATCGGCCAGGTGCTGCACTGCCGGGAGGCGCTCCCCTCGACGAGCGACCTCGCCAAGGAGCTCGCCGAGCACGGCGCCGCGCACGGGGAGGTGGTGGTCGCCGAGGCGCAGACCGCAGGGCGCGGGCGGCGCGGGCGCGCCTGGTCGTCGCCGCCCGGCAAGAACCTCTACCTCTCGGTGGTGCTTCGGCCGCAGCTGCCGCCGCAGCGGGCGAGCGAGCTCACGCTCGTCGCCTCGCTGGCGGTGTGCGACGCCTGCCGGCAGGCGGGGGTACCGGCCGCCATCAAGTGGCCGAACGACGTGCTCTTCGAGGGGCGCAAGGTGGCCGGCATCCTCACCGAGCTCGCCGCCGAGCCTGACGAGGTGCACTGGGTGGTGGTGGGGATCGGCGTGAACCTGAACGCCGCCGAGGAGGACTTCCCGGAGGAGCTGCGGGACATCGCCACCAGCCTCGCCGCCGTCCGCGGCCAGCCGGTGCCGCGGGCGCTCTTCGCCGCCGCGCTCCTCTCGCTCCTCGAACACTGGCTCGACCGGCACGCCGAGGAGGGGTTCGGAGTGGTCCGGGACGCCTGGCGCGAGCGCTCGGCGACGCTCGGACGGGAGGTGCAGGCCGAGGTGGAGGGTGGGGTGGTGGCAGGCACCGCCGAGGACCTGGACGAGTCCGGTGCGCTCCTGGTGCGCTCCGCGGGGAAGCTCGTGCGCGTGGTGGCGGGAGACGTGCGCCTGCTGCGGGCGCGTTGACCGGCCCGGGCGCCGAGGCTAGGCTGCCGCCGTGCTTCTCGCCATCGACGTCGGCAACACCAACACCGTCCTCGGTGCGTTCGAGGGACCGACCCTGCGCCACCAGTGGAGGGTGGAGACCTCGCAGAGCCGCACCTACGACGAGTGGGGGATCCTGACCCGCCAGCTCTTCGGGGCGGCCGTCCTCGACCCGGCGCGGGTGGACGCCATCGTCATCTCCTCCGTGGTGCCGCCGCTGGCCTTCGCGCTCGAGCAGATGTCGCTCCGCTACTTCTCCCGCAAGCCGCTCTTCGTCGGTCCGGGCGTGAAGACCGGGATGCCCATCCTCTACGACAATCCCCGGGAGGTGGGGGCCGACCGGGTGGTGAATGCGGTGGCGGCCTACCACCGGCTCAAGCAGGGTCTCATCGTGGTGGACTTCGGCACCGCCACCACCTTCGACGCAGTGTCGCCGCGGGGCGAATACCTCGGGGGAGCCATCGCCCCCGGCGTGTCCATCTCCATGGAGGCCCTCTTCCGCCACGCGTCCAAGCTGCCCCCGGTGGAGTTCGCCCGCCCGCCGCAGGTGGTGGGGAAGAACACGGTGGCGAGCATGCAGAGCGGGATCGTGTACGGGTATGTGGGGCTCGTCGACGGGATCTGCGAGCGCATGCGCGCCGAGCTCGGCTTCCCGGTCCAGGTGATCGCTACCGGCGGGCTCGCCCCGCTCCTGGCGGGCGTCTCGAAGGCCATCGGCGAGGTCGACGAGCACCTCACCCTCGACGGCCTGCGCCTCATTCACGAGATCAACCGGTGAGGCGTTCGGGGCGGAGGCCTTGGGGTCGGCTCGCGGCCGCCGGGGAGGGCGCCCGGCGCGCCCCGGCACCCCCGAGCCGCCTCGGCGCGACGCCGGCGAGGAGCTAGAGCGATGCCCGAGTGCCCGCTTCCCATCGACGTGCTGCCGAAGCCGCTCCACAAGCACGTGGAGGCCAAGTCGCCCCTGCCCTTGCGCTTGATGGGAGCGAAGGGGCTCATCCCGGCGGTGGCCCCGGCGGACCTCGTCACCGTGCTGTGGTTCCTGTCCTTCGACGAGGAGGGGCAGGTGCGCGAGGCGGCGGGGAAGACCGCCGAGGGGCTGCCGGAGAAGCTCTGGAGCACCGCCCTGCGCGCCGAGGGGCTGAAGGGGCCGGTGATCGACTGGCTCGCCGATCGCTTCGCCTCGAGGGAGTCGGCGCTCCAGCTCATCCTTCTCAACTCCTCCACGCTCGACGAGACGGTGGCGCGCCTGGCTCCCTGGGTGGGGCAGGCGCTGGTGGAGATCATCCGGCAGAACGAGCTCCGCCTGCTGCGCCACGACGACATCATCCGCGGCCTGTGCGCCAATCCGGCGGCGCTCGCGTCGACCGTCGACGGCGCCTGCGACTTCTGCGTCCGCAACGGGCTCGTCCTCCTCGACGTGCCGCAGATCGTGGAGGCGCACCGGCGCATCCACGGGGTCGACCCCACCGCCAAGCCCGCCGGCGACTCCGCCGAGACCCTGATGCGCGAGTACCAGGAGGAGCTCGCGCACGAGCACGAGGAGGGGACCGGACCCCAGGCCACGCCCGAGCTCGAGCAGAAGAAGCTCAACATGACCCAGCGGGTGCTGAAGATGTCGGTGTCCGAGAAGATCAAGCTCGCCACCCTCGGCAACCGCGAGGCCCGCACGCTCCTGCTGCGCGACTCGAACCGGCTCGTCAGCCTGGCGGCGGCGCAGAGCCCCCGCATCACCGACGGCGAAATCCTCGGGCTCGCCAACTCGAAGACCTCGAGCGCCGACGTGCTGCGCTACATCTACGAGAACCGCGACTTTTTGAAGAGCTACGGCATCCGGGTGGCGCTCGTTCACAACCCGAAGGTACCCCTGCCCACGGCGCTCAAATTCCTTCCCACCCTCCAGGAGAAGGACATCAAGGAGCTGGCCCGGGACCGCAACGTGCCGGCCACCGTCCAGGCGCAGGCCAAGGCCTGGATCATCAAGCGCGAGCAGGCGGCCAAGGGGCCGGTGGGCGGCAAGCACTAGGCGCCCCGGGGGAGCGGGATGCGGATGGGGCGAGCGCTGTGGCTCTCGGCGGCCACCATGACCTCGCGGGTGCTCGGGCTCCTGCGCGATCAGCTCTTCGCCGCGCTCATCGGCGCCAACCGCTGGTCGGACGCCTTCGTCGTCGCCTTCCGCATCCCGAACCTGCTGCGGGACCTCTTCGCCGAGGGCGCGCTCTCCTCGGCCTTCGTCCCCACGTTCGCCGAGGCCCAGGCAAAGAGCGGGCGCGAGAGCGCCTACCGGCTGGCGAACGCGCTCCTGGGGGTCGTCCTCGTCCTGGTGGGGGCCATCGTGCTCCTGGGCGTCGCCCTCGCCCCGGCTCTGGTGCGCCTGCTCGCCCCCGGGTTCGGGGCAGAGGAGGCGGCCTTCGCCACCCTCCTCACCCGCATCATGATGCCGTTCTTGCTGCTCGTCTCGCTGGCGGCGGTGGCGATGGGGATGCTGAACGCCCAGAGCCACTTCGCCGCGCCGGCGCTCGCCCCGGCCCTCTTCAACGTGGGGGCCATCGCCGTGGGCGTCTGGCTCTACGCCTCCGGGAAGGGGCCGCGCGCCGCCACCATCGGCTGGTCGGCGGGCACGATCCTGGGCGGCACCCTGCAGCTCGGGGCCCAGCTCCCGAGCCTGTGGGCGCTCGGCTTCCGGTTTCGGCCGCGCCTCGGCGCGAAGGCGCTCGCCGAGCCGGGGATCCGGCGCATCGGCCGACTCATGGGGGCCGCGGTGATCGGGCTCTCGGCCACCCAGGTGAACATCCTCGTGAACACCATCTTCGCCTCCCACGAGGTGGGCGCCAACACCTGGTTGCAGATGGCCTTCCGGCTCATGCAGCTCCCGCTCGGCGTCTTCGGGGTGGCCATCGCCACCGTGGCCGGGGCGAGCGTCGCCCAGAGGGCGGCGGCCCAGGACCTGGACGGCGTCCGCGAGACGCTCGGCGCGGCGATGCGGCTCGTCGCCTTCTTGAACGTGCCCGCCGCGGTGGGGCTCATGGTGCTCTCCCGCCCCATCATCTCGCTCGTCTACGAGCACGGTCGCTTCGGCTCCGGCGACGCGGCGGCCACGGCGGAGGCGCTCGTCTGCTACGCCGTCGGCCTCTACGGGTACTCGGCGGTGAAGGTCTTCGCCCCCGCCTTCTACGCCCTCGACGAGGCGCGCATCCCGGTGCTGGGGAGCCTGGTGGGGATGGCCTCCAACGTGGGGCTGGTGCTGGCGCTCTACCCTTCGCTCGGGTTCCGCGGCGTGGCGCTCGGCACCTCGCTCGCCGCCACCGCCAACTTCGCCGTGCTGGCGGCGGCCTGGAAGCGGCGCCACGGGGGGCTCGGCCCGGCGGGCATCTACCGGCAACTGGCCCGCTGCGGGCTCGCCGCGGGGGCGATGGCGCTCGCGCTCTTGGCCGTGGCCAGGGTGCTGCCCCCCTGGCTTCCCGCTCGGGGCCTGGCGCGCCAGGCGACCGCGGCGCTCGTCCCCATCGCCGCGGGCGCCCTCGCCTACTTCGCCGCGGCGCGCGTGCTCGGCATCGCCGAGCTCGGCGAGGTGAGGGCGGCGCTCGGGCGGCGAAGGCGGCCGCGAGCCTAGCTGGCAGGGCGCTCCGGGCCGCCGGCGGCGGGGTCGCTCGTCCCCTCGACGGGAAGCCGCTCGTCGAGGAGCTGCAGCGCCACGGCGAGCGCCTTGCGCGTCTTCTCCTTCAGCTTCTCGTCGCTCTTGATCTTCTGGTAGGCCTTCACCACCCGTTCCTCGTGGCGGGCGGTCTGGCTCTCGAGCTCGGTCAGGCGGCGTCGCAGGTCCGCGGTGCGCCGCTCGGCCTCGCCCCGCAGCGACTCGGCCTCGTTCCGGGTCACCGTCAGCTCGGTGCGCGCCTCGTCGAGCGATCGCTCGAGCGACTCGGCCCGGGCCAGGGCCTCGGCCGTCTCCGCTCCGCGCTGCGAGGCCACCTGCTCGACCTCCTCCAGGCGCGCGCGCATGGCGGCGACGTCCTTCTCCAGCGCGGCGGCGCGCTCCAGGGCCCGCCGGGCCTCGTCCCGGCTCCCCTTCAGGTCCGCCTCCAGCTTCCGCACCGTCCCGTGGACCGCCTCCAGGCGCGCCCGGGTGGCGCGAAGCTCGCTGTCGCGGGCGGCGCCGTCGTGCTCGGCCTGGTCGGCGGCGCCGCGCAGCCGCGAGAGCTCCTCGCGCAGGGCGCGGATCTCCTCCTCGCGGGCCTCCGCCGCCGGCTGCGATTCGCCCGGCTCGTCCGCGAGCAACGCCTCGCCTTCGAAGGGCTGCGCTTCCGGCGGCGGCTCCGACTCGAGGACGGGGATGCCGGCGGCGCGAAGGAGATCGGCGCTGGCGGGCATTAGCTCCGCCGGCACCTCCTCCGGCTCGGCGGGGCGAAGAAAGTCCTCGGAGGCGGTGGGGAGCGATTCGAGCGCCTGCAGGTCGTCCGGGGAGGGGGAGGCGAGTTCCTCCGGGACCGCCTCGAGCGGCACCGCCATCTCCTCCAGGGCGTCGGCCGGGGCCGCCTCGGCGAGGGGAGGGGTCTCACCCTCTTCGGCCGCTGCAGCTAGAGGGGTGTTGCCGGCGATGCTGTCGAAGGCGTCGTCGAGGAGCCGCAGGTCCTCGTCCTCCTCGGCGGCGGTGAGGTCGAGCGGGGGAATCTCCTGGACCACCTGATCGAGCTCGACGTCCGCCAGCGTGACCATCTCCTCCTCGCCGGGCGCCTGGGCCGGGAGGCCGACGAGCGCCCCGAGGCGCTCCACCAGCGTCTCGGGAGGGAAGGGCTTGATGAGGTAGTCCTCCGCCCGGGTCTTGAGCTTGCGGTGCTGCTCGAAGGTCTCGGGGGTGGCCTCGGCGCTGATGACGATGAGGGGGATCGACTTGAGCGCGTCGTCCTTCTTCAGCTTGTTGCACACCGAGTACCCCGACATGCGGGGCAGCTCGACGCAGAGGACGATGGCGTCCGGGCGCAGGTCGCGCGCGACGTCGAGTCCCTCCTTGCCCTCCGCGCTCACCCGCACGCCGAAGCCGCGGGCCTCGAGCGCCTTGGACAGCTCGCGCGCGAAGGCCGCGTCGCTCTCGATGAGCAGGATCGTCTTTGCCATTCCGAGGGCTCCGTGAGCTGGACCCAGAGGGCGCACGCCCGCAGAAATTCTAGGGAATTCTATCGCCCGCTGCGAGGGCGTGTCAAAAGCCTGGGCGGTATCGCGCTAGGGCTCGGCGCCCTGCGCGGTCTCGACGAGCCGCACCAGGTCGCCCTCGTCGAGGTCGGAGACGAGGGAGTAGACGATCTCGTCCCGGCGCCAGACCGCGACGTTGTAGCCCCGGGCGTTGATGACCCGGATGGTCGCCCGCCCGAGGCGGACCTCCCGCCCCGGCTCGCCCACCCGTCGGTCAGGGTCGTCGATGATGAACAGCCCGACCTGCCCCCTCGGGGTCTGGTACCGCATGTAGGCGGCGGGCCACTCGCGCAGTTGTGCCAGGCGCGCCCCCACCAGTCGCACGCCACTCGCCTGGAAGGTGGGCGGACGAGGGTTGAACTCGAGCTTGCTCGCGAGCATCTGCGGGATGGACTCGGGTGCGACCGAGGCGGCGCTCAGCTCGAGCGGCAGGTCGCGGGCGTGCTTGCGCACCGCGTCCTCGACGAGAAGGTCGGTGCTGCGGTGCCCGGCGAGGACGACGAGGGCGCCGGCCACGCAGGCCGCGAGCGCTCCCACCGGCAACGGGGCGAAGAGCCGCTTCCACCACGGGAGGGCGGGGCGCTGCTCGCGGTCGAGGGCCTGGCGGATGCTGAGCCGCAGCGACTCCGGGGCAGTGCCCGGGGCGGTCCCGGGTGCGGTGGCCGCGCGCAG
>Ga0335076_10000272_pt1 | contig 45726 bp, 43 predicted proteins | sample Lox_Sample_25_FD_206717 | JGI IMG/M metagenome (GOLD analysis project Ga0335076, IMG submission 206717) | Soil microbial communities from Loxahatchee National Wildlife Refuge, Florida, United States - Lox_Sample_2.5 | ecosystem: Environmental > Terrestrial > Soil > Wetlands | place: USA... | reverse complement strand
ACCTTGGTTACTCTGAGGTCATTATGCAACTCGAAAACTGCGACCGAGAGATCCTGTAATGCGGTGAATTTCACCTTGGCGCGGGCCTTGATCTGGTGGAGATGAGGCGTGAGTTCGGCCTCAATCTGATAGTCGTCGACCCGGAGGCGCGACTTCTCTGCCGCCCACGATGGCAGGGCAAGCAAAAAAGCCACAACGAAAGCTATGAAACTCGTAGGGACGCCTGGTCGGCGCCGTCGGCGAATCTGCATTCAGGAGGATCTCCAGGAAATGATAACCCATTTCCTATGATGAAGATTCTGACGTAAAAGATGCTGGGAGCACAAGCGAAGTGCCGATTTGTCACTTGCTTATGACATTTTGCCTGGCGATGATTTCAGCGGCCCGGTCAGCGGGGTGCTGGACGCCGGCTGAGTTGCCCGGGCCGCGCAGTTTACCCTTTACCGCGGCTATCCCTTGCAACATCCGCTCCCGGACAGGCCCATCCGGAAGGATCTCTTGCAAACGGGCGACAACATTGGCCGCGGTAAAGTCGCTCTGAACAAGTTCTGGGACGACTTCTTCCCCCGCGATCAGGTTGACCATCGCGAACCTGGGAACTTTTACCCTCGGCTTTCCCAGCAAGTAAGTGAGCGGGGAAACGCGATATACCATGACGAACGGGAGACTCATCATCGCGGCTTCCACCGTGGCCGTGCCGCTGGCAATGATTCCGGCCCGCGAATGCCATAGGGCAGGAAGAGCTTCAGGAACGAGCGTGATTTTCTGTTGTCCGATCAAATTCACGAGAAAGGAGCGATCGAGCGTGGGCGCGACGGGTAGCAGGAATTCATAATTTGATCCGAGCTGAGCTGCGGACTCAAGGATCGTCGGAAGATTCATGCGAACTTCTTTAACCCGGCTGCCGGGCATGAGCGTGATCCACTGCTTGGCGGGATCAAGGCGGAATTGCGTGGCATATCCGGCGCGGTCGATCGTAGGGCTTTCCAATTCGGCCAGAGGATGGCCGACGAAGGTCGCATCCACGCCGCGATCGCGATAGAACTTTTCTTCGAACGGGAAGATGACGAGGGCTTTATCGATGTAGTTGCGGAGCAGGCGGACGCGTCCTTGCCGCCACGCCCAGAATTGCGGGGCCACGTAATAGACAGTCGGGATGCCGCGCTTCTTCATCTGGCGGGCGACTCTCCAGTTGAAGGCTGGGGAATCGATGACGATAGCGAGGTCGGGTTTGCGGCGGTCGGCTTCGCGGATCAGTCGCTTGTAGAGACCGAGGATCTTTGGCAGGTGGCCCAGGATTTCGGTGATGCCGACGACGGCAAGGTCTTTGGCATCGATGACGGTGTCGCACCCGGCAGCGCGCATGCGGTCACCTCCGACTCCAAAAAACTGAATTGTCGGATCAATTCTGTGCAGAGCCTCGATGAGTTGAGCGCCGTACATTTCACCGGAGGCTTCGCCGGCGGAAATCAGAATGAGCACAGAGCATTGTACGGGACGCTACGCTGCGGCTCGTTAATCTGAAGCTGGAGTCTCTGGCATTCCGCTGGCGGGAGTGCCCGCACCGCGCTCTAGTCGTCGGCGCTGACGGTGGACTCTCCAGCATTCGCAGGCGAGGGCGCCCGCTCCACATCGATTTCCTGATCTTTGTACTGAAGCTGGTACAGCTTGTAGTAGATGCCGCGATGGGCGAGCAATTCCTGATGCGTTCCCATCTCGCGCACCTGGCCTTTGTGCATCACGATGATTTTGTCGGCACGCTGGATGGTGGAGAGGCGATGCGCAATAATCAGCGATGTGCGTCCTTCGACCATGCGAGCGAGGGCGTCGCGCACCCGGAACTCGGTTTCGGTATCAACGCTCGATGTGGCCTCGTCGAGAATCAGAATTTTCGGGTCATGGGCCAGAGCCCGGGCGAACGATATGAGCTGTTTCTGGCCGGTAGACAGTGTCGAGCCGCGCTCCCGGACCTCAGAGTCGAATCCGTTGGGCAAGGCGCGGATGAAGTCGGCGAGGTTTACGTCTTCAGCAGCGCGTTGAATGTCTTCTCTCTGGATCCGCTCGGTACCGAGACGGATGTTGCCGCCGATCGTGCCGGTGAACAAGAAGGGGTCTTGAAGAACCACGCCGAAGCGGCCACGGAGATCGGCGACGTCCATATCTCTTACGTCGACCCCGTCGATGCGCACTGCGCCCCGCTGAACATCGTAGAAACGCATGAGGAGCGAGATAAGCGTGGTTTTTCCTGCGCCGGTATGACCCACCACGGCGACGGTTTCCCCGGGTTCGAGGGAGAAGGTGACGTCGCGCAGGACCCAGTCAGGGGCGGAGGGCGCGGCGCTCTCGGGCTCTGCTGGACGGGCCGCAGTGCCCGTCCCCACAAGAGTACCCATCCCAACCGGGTGCCCGACCCTTGTCGCGTTTTGTGCGACAGGGTGGGGCTTGTTGACAGTTCCATGGGCTTTACCCGAAACGGCTGCGGAGCTACGCCCGGCCTGGCGGACGAGGGCGTCCGCCGCTTCATGCTCGGTTTCGCGATAGGCGAACCAGACGTGATCGAATTCGATTCGGCCGGGTCCAGTCGGCTTCTTTGTGACCGCAGGTGAGACGATGTCGACCGGAGTGTCGATCAGCTTGAATATCCGTTCGCTGGCGGCCATGGCGGATTGCAGGATGTTGTACTTCTCACTGAAATCCATGATCGGCCGGAAGAAGCGCATGGCGTATTGCGTGAACGCGATCAGCACACCGAGTGAGGCGGCTGTGAAGACAACATGGAGGGAAATCAGCGTCTGAGGATTGAATTGAAGCGCGAGTGCTTTGACTGGCCGGGTGGCCAGCACATCGAGTCCGCCGAACCAGATGACGCAGGCAATGGCGACCGCCGAGAAGAAATCGACGACGGGGTAATAGACGGCGTAGGCCAGGATCGCATCTTTAAACGCGTCCATGTGGCTGCGGTTAATTTCCGAGAATCGCGTGTAGGCTTTGCGTTCGCGGTTGAAAAGCTGCAAAACGACCATGCCGCTGACGTGCTCTTGCAGATAAGAGTTGATTCTTGCGATCGCAACGCGAATGCGGCGATAGGAATCGCGGACTCGATCCCGAAAAATCTTGGTCGCGAACACGATGAACGGCAGCACGGCAAAGGTGATCAGCGCCAGCTTCCAATTCATGCAGAGCATGATGCCGAGAATGCCGGTGAGCACGAAGAGATCTTCGAAAATCGAGACCACGCCGGAAGTGAACATTTCGTTCAGCGCGTCGACGTCGGTGGTGACCCGGGTAACCAGCCGGCCCACAGGATTCTTGTCGTAGAAGGCAACGTCCATGCGCTGCAGATGCCGGAAGATCTGGCTGCGGAGGTCAAACATGACCTTTTGCCCGGTCCACTGCATGAAGTACGTCTGCAGGAATTCAAGAACGAAAGTGAGCAGTAGAAGGCCGAAATAAATGATGGAAATCTGTGCGATGCCCTTGAACGGCTGCGGACTCAGCCAGTTCCAAATACCGGCACTGGCATTGGGCGCTGGTGCGAGGTAGCGGTCAACGGCGACTTTGACGAGATAGGGTCCGAGGACGTCGCAGGCCGACTTGATGATGATGGCGGCAATGGCGATCGCGACCTGCCAGCGATACGGACGCAGGTAGGCCAGCAACCGGCGCATCAGGCGGCTGTCGTACGCTTTCCCTAGTACCTCTTCTTCTTGGGCCATCCGTCTGTTCAGTTTACTGGACTTGCGTGTGTGGATAGGCGGGTCATCGCACGCAAACACCGTATAGATGGCGGATTGGGCAGGCGGGATGGAAAAAGGTTAGGAGACCCGGACCTTCGCCAAAACTCTAATGCTGCGGCTTGCTGTTATTGTCCTCCTGGGGTGGAGGCAGTGAGCCGGTGGGTAGCATCGACCGGTAAACGACCTGCGGGGCCTCGCAATTGTTGGCCTTTTCGCTCTTGGCGACGGGGACTTTTCGTTTCTCAAGATTCTTGAGCGAATTCTGGAAGGGCTTCAGAGCCTTCTCGTAGGGGTGTCGCTCCGCCGCATCATTGAAGCTGATATTTTGCATCACGTGTTCACGTGGAACGCTGACATAGAGGGTGTCCATATCTTTGACGATGCCGCCGTGCGGAGCCGGGGTTCGGATCTCGGCAAACTTCCTCTCATCGAGAACGGTCTGCAAAGTCTTGAGATCTGCCTCGGATAGCGTGTCGAGGTAAACCCTGACGTCAGGATCGCCGCCCTGAGTACCTTGCGCAGTCTTCTCAATGCGCAAGCGGCCGTCCGGATAAAGCAGTACGCACGTGTGAGTCATCCCTGAATACTGGTCAAAGATGGTAGTGTCTGCGCGGAGAACGTAGAGGCGCTGCACCAGAGTCTGCGCAAACGAGACGTATGCCGTCAGCGCCAGCAGCACAGCCGTGGCGAACCTTGCTGCTTTCATGCGCGGGATTAAATCACGAATCGGTGGCACTACGCCACAGGAAAGTTGATGTTTCCCGGCCCGGTGATCCACGTCACAGAGGTGGGATAATCAAACTGTGCCGCTGGGCATTTACATATCGGTTCCGTTTTGCCGCACCAAGTGCAGCTACTGCAACTTCGCGTCAGACGTGTTTTCAAAGGCCGTTTCCGAGCGCTATGTCGAGCGAGTTCGCGGCGACATTGCAAACGCGAGGCAGACTGCCAGCGAGATGGGCGCGCGGATCGAGGCCGAAGTGGATTCGATCTATCTCGGCGGCGGAACTCCAACCGTGCTGGAAGCGGCGCAGTTGCAGCGAATGTTTGCTGCCGTAAGGTCGGAATTCCATGTCGAGCCCGACGCCGAGATCACGGTCGAGTGTGCTCCCGGGACTTTGACGACGCCAGTGCTCGAAGGCTTACTCATGTGTGGAGTGAACCGCGTCAGCCTGGGAGTGCAGTCGTTCATCGACGCCGAGGCTGCCGCTGTCGGTCGGTTGCACAAGCGAAACACCGTATTGGATGACATAGCTCGCTTGCGCCAGGCTGGGATTGCGAACATCAACATTGATCTGATCGCAGGGTTGCCTCACCAGACGCCGGGCAGTTGGGAAGAATCGTTGAACGCGACTCTGGCAACGGAAGTTCCACACGTAAGCGTCTACATGCTTGAGGTCGATGAGGATTCGCGGCTGGGACGCGAACTGATAGCCGGGGGGGTGCGGTATCACGCGCATTTTGTTCCGGACGAAGACTCGACGGCAGATTTTTATCTTGCGGCGTGCGAGCGCCTGGATGCGGCTGGGGTGAAGCAATATGAGATCTCTAACTTCGCGCGCGCAGGGTTTTATTCGCGGCACAATTTGAAGTATTGGCAGCGGCGGCCGTATCTCGGCTTTGGTGTGGATGCTCATTCCATGCTGTTCTCGGCACGGCCCGAGGAAGATGCTGTCCGGTTCTCGACTTCGGATGCTTTGGACAGCTACGTGGCAGGCGCTGCTCTCCAGCGTACCGCGGTGTCACACGCGAGTGCCCTGGAAGAGCACTTCTTTCTGGGACTGCGACTGAACCGGGGCGTCGATTTGCAACGTACCGCTAAGCTTTTCGGCGAGCCTGCTCTCGACAGCGTCCTGCCGAAGATCAAGGAACTGATCGGACTCGGACTCCTCAGTCAGCTCGAGGGCTCGATTCGCCTGACGGACCATGGCCGCCTGCTTTCGAACGAAGTATTTCAGGCATTCCTGACAGCGGATCACGCGGCAGCACCGTCGTAAGCGACGGAAGTCCATACCATCCGGTCGGTTGGGGAACCCTCGAGAATACGCGCTATCGGCAGTGTTCATGCTGTTTTCGCTGCTCTCCCCCTTTTCCGACGGCGGTAACTTTTTGATCTTCTCAATGGCATGTTTTAATCAGGATTCGGATCAAAATCTCCATCCTGCCGCGAAGAGCGCGAAAAGGGTGGGGCAGCCCGTTTCGCCTGGTGTGGGAGGGAAAGTGGATTTCCAACTGAACGACGAGCAATTGCAGTTGAAAAAGAGCGTTCGCGAGTTCGCGGAGCGCGAGATTCGGCCCCACGTGATGGAGTGGGATGAGCGCGGAGAATTTCCGCTGGCTACGATCAAGGAATTGGGCAAACTTGGACTGCTCGGAACGGTCTTCCCGCCCGAGTACGGCGGGGCGGGCATGGGATATGTCGAGTACGTGACCGCGATCCAGGAGCTCTCGCGCGTCGATGGTTCGGTTGGCATCATCGTGGCGGCTCATACGTCCCTGTGCTCGAATCACATTTTCCTCGCCGGCAACGAGGCACAAAAAAGGAAGTATGTCAGCAAGCTGGCGACTGGAGAATTCCTGGGCGCATGGGGGCTGACGGAGCCGGCTTCGGGATCGGATGCCGGAAGCGCCCGCATGACGGCGGTGCGCAAAGGCAACAACTGGGTGCTCAACGGCACCAAGACGTTCTGCACGAACGGGCACTATGCAGATGTCGTGGTAGTGCTGGCAGTCACGGACCGCACCGCCCATACGCACGGGATTTCTGCCTTTGTGGTGGAGAAAGACACGAAGGGATTCCGTCCAGGGAAGAAGGAAAACAAGCTGGGCCTTCGCGCCAGCGATACAGCGGAATTGATTTTTGAGGACTGCGTGATTCCGGCCGAGAATCTGCTGGGCGGCGAAGGGCAGGGATTTCCTGACGCAATGCGTGTGCTCGATGGCGGGCGAATCTCAATCGCAGCCCTGTCGCTGGGCATGGCGGAAGGTGCGTTTGAGGCCGCGCTCAAGTATTCCAAGCAGCGCAAGCAGTTTGGCAAAGCGATCAGCGAGTTTCAGGCGATCCAGTGGAAGCTGGCCGACATGGCCACCGAGATTGATGCGGCGACCTTGCTCACCATGCGGGCAGCATCCATGAAAGATGCAGGCATGAAGTGCACGCAGGAATCTTCCATGGCGAAGCTGTTTGCCAGCGAAGTGGCCGTGAAGTGCGCCAATGAAGGCGTGCAGATTCACGGTGGGTACGGATTTATCAAGGACTATCCCGCCGAGAAGTTTTACCGCGATGTGAAGCTGTGCACGATCGGCGAGGGCACGAGTGAAATCCAGCGGCTCGTGATTGCGCGGCAGTTGCTGCGGGACTAGACTGCGATTCGTTTGGCGCTCCCATGTTTCTCATCCACGGCGTTTATCACTGGTGGCCGAAGCGGGTGGGCTTCCGCAACGACTACTGCCGTTCGTGCGAAGGGCCGCGGCGTGCAATCGCAATCCGTACGTTCGATGTAGGCCACGTTTTCTGGATGCCGATCCTGCCGGTGGGATTTTGGAAGCACTGGTCGTGCACGGCTTGCCGGCGCAATCCGCGTGCGCCCGCCAAGACCCGGCGTATCTTCAAATGGATAGGCTTGGCTTGCCTGATCCTGCTGGACATGATGTTCTGGAACGTGCCCGTTGATGCCCGCGTCGCCACGGTTGCGTGGGCACTGCGCCTTCTTCCCGCTGGGGGCGCCATCGCACTACTCATCAACCTCCTGGTCACGCCAAAAGATCCGAAGCTCAGCGAATTGCTGGCAAGCATCCCTCCTGCGGCTGATACTGTGTGCCCGTTTTGCGCGACGCCGCTAATGGCGGGGATCGACGGAGGTCCCTGGTCGTGCCCAGGGTGCGGGGCGGTGCGGTACTAGCCTGCAGTCCGTCCACTGTTTATAGAGTCAACTCCTGCTTTACACTGTACGTTTGAGCATCGACCTCCAGGAATGGATTTCTTCGTTGCGGTCGGGAGACGTTCGCGCACTCGCTCGTGCGATTTCTGCGGTAGAGAATCGTGCGCCGGGATGGTCGGACCTGCTCAAGGCCTTGTTTCCGTACACAGGGCATGCGCGTGTGATCGGGCTGACCGGCGCGCCTGGAGCGGGGAAGAGCACGCTCGTCGATCAGCTTGCGCGCTTGTATCGGCAGACGGAAAATCCCCATTCAAGCCGCAAACTGCGCGGCTTGAATGGGGCACCCGACGAACGACATGGAGCAACCGACGAACACCACACTGTCGGCATTATTGCAGTGGACCCGACTAGTCCTTACACAGGCGGCGCGATCCTGGGTGATCGCATCCGGATGCAGGAGCATTTTTCCGATCCGGGGATCTACATTCGTAGCATGGCTACGCGCGGTTCGCTGGGCGGATTGGCCCGCACGACGGCGGACGTGGCGACTGTGCTTGATGCTTCGGGACGCGATGTGATCCTGGTCGAGACCGTTGGCGTCGGGCAGGACGAGGTCGAGATCGTGCGACTAGCCGACATCACCATCGTGATTCTGGTGCCGGGCATGGGCGATGATGTTCAAACCATCAAGGCCGGAATTATGGAGATTGCCGACATCTTCGTGATCAACAAGAGCGACCGAGACGGCGCCGAACGCGTCGAGCGCGAGATTCGCGCGCTGCAGTCGCTGGCGACGCGCAACGATGGATGGACTCCTCCGATCGTCAAGACGGTGGCGACCGAGGGCGTGGGCGTGCAGGAACTGGCGCGGGCGATTGGGGAATACGAAGCGTATCTTCAGAAAGAAAACCGCGCCTTAAAGAAGAGCGTTGAGAACTGGCAGGAGCGGCTGATCGAGATGCTGCGTGATGCCATGATGGAGAAAGCCCGGGCCCAGCTTGGCGATGGAAACGTGGCGCGGATGGCGGCGGAGGTCGCCGAGCACAAGCGGGATCCGTACACGCTGATTGAAGAAATTGCTCAGCGAACGCAAAGACCGCCAGGCAGTACTTCATGACCCGGCTGGATTGGTTCGCTGTCGGTCTAGCGCTGCTGATCGTCGGGGGATTCGCCGGTGCGATGTTCCTTTATTTGAGGACGGCTTATCGGAACGGCGGTTGGCGGGCGGTTAAGAATGCGGCATTGGTCGCGGCGTTCGCACTGATCGCATTCTATGTGGTTCGCGTCGCGGAGAACTCCGAACTCGGAACGTTCAAGAAGACATTAGGTTGGCTGACACGGTAAGCGAGTGCAAATTCCGGGCGGACGAGGGCGTCCGCGGCTCCAGAAACATAGATTATGTTCCAGATTGATCATCTCGGTATCGCTGTGAAGTCGCTGGCGGCGGCGAAGGCGATTTACGAAAAGCTGGGGCTGAGCGTGTCTCCCGAGGAGACGGTCGAGCAGGAGCAGGTTCGCCTGGTGATGGTTCCGGTGGGCGAAAGCCGGTTGGAGTTGCTTGAAGCAACATCGGAAAATTCGACGATTGCGAAGTTTATCGCCAAGCGCGGCGAAGGACTGCACCACATTTGCCTGAAGGTGCCGGATCTGGCGCAGGCGGTCGAACGTCTCAAGAAAGATGGCGTGCGGCTGGTCTCGGATGAGATCAAGGTCGGAGCCGGCGGGCACCAGTACGTGTTTGTGCATCCGGCGAGTACGGGCGGCGTGCTGATGGAGTTGGTGCAGGGATGACTGGCTTTTTGTCGACCGTGAGTACCTCAGAGGCTAAACCCGCATTATTTTAGGTCTGGTGCGGCACGGCTGAAGCCGGTGCCCTTTCAAGGCCATTCAAGTCGCACTGTGTGAGTCATGTTAGGTGGGGGCACGGGGTGAAAACCGCGCCTTCCCAAGGAAGTCGAGTGACAATTTAGAACTGATGCTCCTTCTTGTCGCCGATACTTCGGGTAAGTACGGATTCGTCGCACTGGCGCGCACGGACGAGGCAGACGATCACGTCGAGGTGATCGAAGAAGTCCCACTGACCGGAGGGACGTTTTCAGCACAACTCGTGCCGCAGATTGCGTCGCTTCTCGAAAAGCACGGACTAAAGAAGACTTCGATCGACGCGTTCATCGTGGTCTCCGGGCCGGGGTCGTTTACCGGCCTGCGCGTCGGCTTGGCTGCGATCAAGGCTTTGGCGGAGATTCTGCAGAAGCCGATCATCCCGGTTTCGTTGCTCGAAGTTGTGGCGCTGGCGAGCGGAGCTCGGGGCAGAGTGGCGGCCGTACTTGACGCCGGGCGAGGTGAATTTTACGTCGGCGATTACGAAATCTCGGCGACAGGGGCTCGCCAGATCAGCGAGCAATTGCTAGGAAAAGAAGACATGCTTTCCCAGGCCGGCGCGGTCTTTGCTACCGCGGACGATGCTGTCGAGGAACTGCTGCTCGCTTCAGGCGGTAAGTCAGGTCTTGTTTCGCGGGCGGACGCAAGCCGTATCGCCGCACTCGGACGCAGAAAGCTGCAAGCCGGCGAAACCGTATCACCCGAGCAGTTGGAAGCGAACTACATCCGGAGATCCGACGCAGAGATTTTTGCCAAACCAGCTACGTGAGTTGAGTACCCATTGCCTCAGATACGGCCGCCGAAATCAGAGATCGCTATCCGCTGCGCCACAATCCAGGACATCCCGGGCATGATGCGCCTGGAGCACGAAGCTCCCACTGCGGCCCACTGGACAACCGCCCGGTATCAGCAGTTGTTCGCGCTGGACAGTGGCGGCACTGAGCGACTCGTTCTTTTGGCTGAGCAGATGCCGAAGACGGGCGACAGTTCCAGACCTCCAGTTCTTGGCTTCCTCGTTGCACACTGCGTCGCTCCCGAGTGGGAGCTGGAGAACATCGTTGTGGCCCTGAGTGCCCGCCAAAAAGGGCTCGGAAAGCGGCTTTTGGAGGAGCTGGTTTCACGCGCAAAACAGCGAAACAGTGACGCGGTGTTTCTTGAGGTACGGGATTCAAACCGGCCAGCTCGCGGCCTGTATGAAAAGGCGGGTTTTCGTGAGGCGGGTCGGCGTAAGTCCTACTACAGCAATCCTTCAGAGGGTGCGATTGTCTATCGGCTGGGGCTCCGGTAGATCGTTTCTCAGCCTGAGACTGCACCACTTTTTTGGCATTGAATGGGTCATAGCCCTGTGCTAGCCTGACCCCATATCCCGGTTGGAGGTCTGCTGGATGCTGACTTCGAGAGACCAACTCCTGACTAGCCACGAGGAATTCCGCAGGCTGGCTCAGGAGCACTCGCAATACTCGCAACGCCTTGATTCACTCACCCAAAAACGATATCTCAGCGAAGACGAAAAGCTGGAGGAAGTCCGTCTCAAGAAGCTGAAACTGCGGCTCAAAGACCAGATGGAGTCGATTGAGCGCCAGTTCCGGCAGGAGTACGGCGTTAACGTAGCGTAATTCCTTTGGCCAAATATACCCTCGGCAACTGCCGAAAGGGATTCTTCTATCTAATACCAGGCGCGATAAAGCGCCTTTTTTTATTTATACTTACATCGAGTTGCTGCAACTCGTCCCTGGCCGTTCGATATCGGGTTGCAGCTATAATTTAACGATCCCCCCATGGTTCGAGATGGCTATCTTTACGCAGCAGCATTAATTCTGGCAGCGGTCGTTCTCGCCTGGCTGGCGGGACCCTTGTGGTCAATCCTCCCGTGCTTGCTGGCCTCCTTTTTTTTGTGGTTTTTTCGCGATCCAGAGAGGGTCATTCCTCAGGACGCCGGGGCCGTGGTTTCTCCGGCTGATGGAAAAGTCACTGACGTCGCGACTATAACGTCGGGAAGCCAGAAGCAGTTGCGGATCAGCATCTTCCTGAGCGTGTTTGATGTTCATGTAAACCGCACGCCGATCGCCGGGGTTGTGCGCGATATTCGCTACCAGCGCGGGAAGTTTCTGGATGCCCGCAGTAAGGACTGCGCCGAATTGAACGAGCAAAATATCGTCACCGTGGAAGGCGGGACCGATCGCGTCGTGTTTAGACAGATTGCCGGCCTGTTGGCGCGGAGGATCGTGTTCGATCCCCGGATCGGAGACCAATTGGAACGCGGGCAGCGCGTGGGTCTGATCAAGTTCGGCTCGCGCGTCGATGTTTTGCTCGATGCTTCGGCTCGAGTCAACGTGAAGATCGGCGACCGCGTGAAGGGTGGATCATCCGTGCTAGCCTACCTGCTGCCCGAAAATGCCCTGGCTGGCGCAAGCACCGCAGGGGCTGCGAGGACTCATTGATGGATGAGACTGCTCCCAGACCGCGGCGGCGCCGATTGAGCAAGGGGATGTATATCATCCCTTCACTCTTTACGACGGCGAACATGGCTCTGGGTTACTACGCCATGCTCGAGGTCATGCACGCCAGCGTGACGGAGTACTACCATCTCAACAATGCGGCGAAGGCGATCGGCTTCGCGGTGCTCTTTGATGGTCTGGACGGGCGTATTGCGCGCATGACAGGCACGACGAGCGATTTCGGGCGAGAACTGGATTCGCTTGCCGACGTCATTACGTTCGGGGTGGCTCCGGCGTGGTTGGCGTGGGCGTGGGGATTTCACTTGATGCCCACGGTCCTACTGACGGAGTGGCATATCAAGCTGACGCAGCTGGGTGCGATTGCCAGTTTTCTTTTCCTGGTAGCCGGAGCCAGCCGGCTGGCGCGGTTTAATATCACCACCAATCCGCAGCCTTCGAATCCGGGACGGCCGGGCAAGAAATACTTTGTGGGGATGCCGATTCCAGCAGGGGCAGGAGTCATCGCCGCTGTGGTCCACTTTTCGGGTGGCGATCCTCTGGTTTCCTGGTACACCGCGCTTACCTGGGTTGCGATGGTTGCGACCGTCGGCTACCTGATGGTGAGTACATGGCGGTTTTACAGTTTCAAAGACATCGACTTCAACTCACGCCATCCGTTTCGCCTGATCATGATTCTCGCGGTGCTGTTTGCCCTTATTGTCGTATTCCACCGCCAGGCGCTATTCGGATTGGCACTGCTTTACATGGTGTCGGGTGTCTTCTGGCGCTTGCAGTGGATCTTCCGGCGACGAACGGGTCCGCCGTCTCCGCCGTATAAGGAGGCGTCACAAATCTCATGAGTAGTCCCGTCAAGCCCGTTCCCGCACCGCATTCGCCCGTAGCCCGCACGAATCTGTATCGCGCGGCGATTGTGGGTGCGGCCTCGCTTAAGGGCAAGGAAGTTGCCGAGATGCTGAACGAGCGCAATTTCCCGGCCGTCGATATCCGTTTGCTCGATGACGATGAAGCGCTGGGCCAGCTTGAAGCCATGGGCGATGAGATCAGCTTCATTCAGAGCGTGCGGGCAGAGCAATTCCAAAACGTGGACTTCACATTCTTCACCTCCGACGCCGATTGCACCCGCAATACCTGGAAGCGCGCTCGCGATTCCGGCAGCACGATTATCGATCTCTCGGGAGAGTTGGAAAACGAGCCGGGCGCCAGCGTACGTTCGTTATGGATTGAGCGGGAGCGAGGCCGGGTTGCGCCTCCTGAATTGCAACCGGGACCATGCGTTACCGCGCATCCCGTGGCCATTTCGCTGGCGTTGCTGCTATTGCGGGCGAAGAAGGTAGCTACCATCCGCCACACGGTCGCGACTGTTTTTGAACCGGCGTCCGAACACGGCCAACGCGGCATGGACGAACTGCACCAGCAGACGGTGAACCTGCTTTCGTTCCAGCCTCTGCCGAAAGAGGTCTTCGACGCTCAGGTTGCCTTCAACATGTTGGCGCGCTACGGGCGTAACTCGCATCCTTCACTGGATTCGGTCGAATCGCGGATCCTCCGGCATTACGAGAAGATCGCGGGCGACGACGCGCCGCGTCCCTCGCTCATGCTGCTGCAGGCACCGATCTTTCACGGGCATGCCTTCGCGGTGTCTCTTGATCTCGAAAATGCGCCCGATCTGCCAGCGCTGACTCAGGCTTTGGCCGGCGATCATGTGTCGGTGCCTGGTCCCGAAGAAGATCTACCCAGCAATGTGACTTCGGCAGGACAGCCGAACATTCTGGTTACGTTGAAGGCTGATCCGACGCAGCCCAATGGAGTCTGGGTTTGGGCGGCCGCCGACAATCTGCGCATCTCCGCACTGACTGCGGTCGAATGCGCGGAGAGCATGGCGAGCACGCGTCCTACCGGGAAGATTCAATGAGAGTCGCGAGTTCCGAATCGCGAGCCCTGAGGTATGGACTTCGGGTTGGGGCCCTACTGCTGTTACTGAGCACCGCCTGCGGATATCACACGGCTGGGCACGCAGTTCAGGTTCCCGAAAACGTCAAGACAATCGCTGTGCCCACGTTCAAGAACGAAACGTCGACTTACCGTATTGAGCAGATGCTGACTGCATCGGTAGTTCGCGAGTTCACCACGCGAACTCACTACCGCATTCTCAACGATCCAAGCGAAACTGCGGACGCCACTTTGAGAGGTACCGTGCTATCAACGACGGCGTCGCCGCTGGCATACGATACGCCCACGGGACGCGCTGCCAGTATTTTGGTAGTGGTCAGCATGAGAGTGACCCTCGCAGACCGGCAGGGAAAAGTTCTTTATCAGAATCCTGCCTACCTGTTCCGCGAGCAGTACGAAGTATCGCAGGATCTGGCCAGTTTCTTCGAAGAAGACTCACCAGCCTTTCGCCGGCTCTCGCAGGATTTCGCCCGTACCCTGGTCTCTAATATTTTGGACGGCTTCTGATGATAGAGTGCGAAAGGGCGGCCGTTGTTCGTCGTTAGTCGTTCGTCGTTAGCCGTTTGCAGATTTAATTTTTGGGTGCTCCTCGACCGCTCCCGCTTCAACGAACGACCGACGACCAACGACGAACGACCGACGACGAGTAGCATTAGATCTCCATGCGTGTTTTTGCCCAAGCCGAGCGATTCGTCAGCGAACTTGAGTCGCGGAAACTGCGTCCTGCTTATGTGTTCGTAGGCGACGAGGCATTCTTCCGCAAGCGCTTTCGCGATGCCATCCTGGAACACCTTGTGCCCGCCGACCTTCGCGATTTCAGCTTTTTCGAGTTTGATCTGGCAGAAAACGATTTGGCGGAGGTTCTCGACCGGGCTCGCACGCCGTCGCTGATGGCCCCGTTCCAGGTCTTCTTTGTGCGCGGGGTCAAGAGTCTTTTCGGGCGCGGCTCGAACGAGGAAAAACTGGCTGCCATCGAGGAATATTGCAAGAGTCCGAATCCGGATGCGCTCATCGTCTTTGTGGCCGACCACATCAGCATCCCCGCCGACGTTCGCCGCATGGAGATGCAGGACAAGGAACGCTATCAGCGGATCCGCGAAGCGATGGGCCATTACTGCGGCATCGTGGAACTCGCGCGAGTGGAAGAGGGCGAGGCAGTTCGCTGGATCTCGGAATACTGCGCCAGCCGCGGCGTGAAGATGGAACCGGATGGGGCCCGTGAATTGGTCGACGCACTCGGCGGCGACATGATGATGATCTCCAATGAACTGGAGAAGTTGATTCTCTACGTTGCTCCGAAAAATCTGATCACTCTCGGTGACGTGGAAACGATGGTTCTGGCGGCCAAGCAGCGATCACTATATGAGCTGACGGACGCAATTTCGAGCAAGGAACGCGTGCGGGCGCTGGAAATTCTCGATGCGATTTTGGCGACGGGCGAAGGCGAAGAAGCCGCCATTGGCCACATCTACATGCTGGCGAAAACCTTCCGCCAGATGCTGGTCATTCTCGAGCGCAATGTGCGGGATCAGCGCATGCTGTGGGCGGCGTTGTGGCAAGGATTTCGCGTGCCTCCGTTTGCAGCCGATGACATCATTCGGCAAGCCCGCCGCTACAAATCTCGCAGGGAGTTGACTCGAGCGATCCGGCTGGTGGCGAAAGCCGATCTGGCCTTGCGCTCAAATCCGGTGAGCAAGCGGCTGGTCCTGGAGCGCCTGGTGAATGATCTGACTACCGAGCCGAAGTTGGACGCGCCGGGCTGGATGCAGGATCAGTTGCCGGTGTGAGAGTACCGCTTTCGGCTGTCTGCTCACAGCTTTCGGCGAGTGGTTGTACCGATGTTGAGCGTCCTTTCTTATCTCGATCGTATTCACTACTCTGGATCAACTGCTCCGAACACCGATACGCTGCGCGGCCTTCATCACGCGCACCTGCTCACAGTACCTTTCGAGAATCTCAGCATCGGTCGCGGCGAGAAAATCGTGTTGGATGAAAACGCGCTTCTCCGCAAGATCGTGGAACGCCGTCGCGGCGGATTCTGCTACGAATTGAATGGCGCATTTGCGGCCCTGCTGCGCGAGTTGGGATTTGCGGTCACGCTTCTGTCGGCTCGTGTAGCAAGGGAATACGGAGGCGAGGGACCCGACTTCGATCACCTCGCGCTTCGCGTCGATCTTGAGGAGCCTTGGCTGGCAGACGTCGGATTTGGCGACTCGTTTCTTGAACCTCTTCGCCTGGAATCGCGAATGGAACAACTCGATCCAGCTGGGAGTTTTCGTCTCACTGAGAAGGAAGATCGGTTCGAGCTCGAGAGACTAACCGTCGACAAGGGTTGGAAACGTCAGTTTTCCTTCACGCTCGCACCGCGAGGTCTGCAGGATTTCGGCGGCATGTGCCACTATCACCAGACTTCGCCGGAATCGTCGTTCACGCAGAACCGGATCTGCAGCAGGGCGACGCCAGACGGCCGAATCACTCTCTCTGGGTTGAAGCTGATCGTTGACCAGAATGGCAATCGTAACGAACGAATGCTCGAATCAGAGGAAGAGTGGCTGAGCATTCTTCGTAAAGATTTCGGGATCGTGTTGTGAAAGCGTTTAAACGAAAAGGCAGACCCGACGGGCCTGCCTCAAATGCTCGGGACCGCTGCCCTATTTCATCGCGGTGACGCGAGCACCCAGCCGTGATTTGTAGCGCGACGCGGTATTCTCGTGCAGCGTGCCCTTCTGGATCGCCTTGTCGAGGACGGATACAGTTTTGCGATAAACTTGCTCGGCGGCAGCCTTGTCGCCCTTAGCGATGGACTCGCGCATGTCGCGCAACTGGGTGCGTAGGGAAGAGGTATTGGCGCGATTGCGCGTCGTGCGGCGTTCGGTCTGGCGGGCGCGTTTGAGCGCCGAAAGATGATTGGCCATGTCGGGTTCGTTACCTTCGTGTCTACAGTGAGATATTCGGGTGGGTCCGAATTCCTTATTATAGGGGAGTAAGTCTCGCCCGGTCAACGCGGACAGCGCCACCAATGCCCAACGAACTCGACCGCCTGAAAGTACTGATCAATTCGTCGACGCCCATCATTGTCATGGAGACGTCGGAGGAGATGCGCGCCGTCAGCGTTGTACGCTCCGCGTGCTCCGAACTCAATATGGCGGTATTCGAGTGGAGCATCGCCGACGGCTTGGTGCGTTCGGGGTCGAATGCGCCAGTCGAGGAGAAGACGGCACACTCCGATCCGACTATCACTGTTTGGAATCAAAACAGCCGTCTGGCCCAGGCGCACACCACACTAAGCCCAGGCAGTAGCGAAGCGGAGCGACTCACCCATGCGGTGATGTCGGCTTTGGGATCGGAGGCGGCAAGCGCGGCCGGCAATAATGCAATCTACAACACGCGCGAACCGGCGCAGGCGCTCGCCAACATGGAGTCGATGACGATTGAAGCAGTCTTCATTCTCAAAGACTTTCATCGGCATATGGACGATCCCGTGGTCGTGCGCCGGCTGCGTGATGTCGGCCAGAAGTTTTCCGCGAACCGGCGGACGGTCATCATCACCGCTCCGGAAATTACTGTGCCGGCGGAGTTGAACAAGCTGGTTGAATATTTCGACCTTCCACTTCCGGATCGGGAGAGGCTTCACGAGATTATCCACGATACTTTCACGCGTCTATCGAAGACCTACACGCTCAAGCTGCAGCTGGATGTCGCCGGTGTTGACGCGGTGTCGGCGAACCTCCGTGGCCTGACCGAGGAAGAGGCTGAGCGGGCAACGTCGCAGGCGCTGGTGACGCGCTACGCGCTGTCTCCGGAGACAATCACCGATGTACTCGAGGCCAAGAAACAGTTGCTGCGGCACTCAGGCATGCTTGAGTTCATCGAAGTTTCCGACAACATGGCGAGCGTCGGCGGACTGGAGAATCTCAAGCGTTGGCTGCAGCAGCGTCGCGGAGCCTGGGAAGATTCCGCGCGTGATTTCGGGCTCGAGCCCCCGCGAGGCATGATTGTTCTCGGGGTGCAGGGATGCGGGAAGTCGCTTTGTGCTCGCGCCGTCGCAGGCGAATGGAAGCTGCCTCTGGTGAAGTTCGATACTTCTGCCGTTTACGACAAATATATCGGCGAGACGGAGAAGCGAATTCGCAAGGTTTTCCAGGTTGCGGAAGGTCTGGCCCCCTGCGTTCTGTGGATCGACGAACTGGAAAAAGTTTTCGCCGGCAGCGGGCCAGACTCTGCCTCTGCCGACGCGGGCGTATCGTCCCGCCTGCTCGCTTCCTTCCTGTCGTGGATGCAGGACCGCAAATCACCGGTGTTTGTCGCGGCCACGTGCAATAACGTGACCGTTCTTCCGCCGGAACTGATCCGCAAGGGACGATTCGATGAGCTCTTCTTCGTCGACCTTCCTAATCACGCCGAGCGCAAGCAGATTTTTTCGATCCAACTTGTGAAGCGCAAGCGCAACCCGGCTGACTTCGATCTTGAGAAGGCTGCAACCGCCGCAAAAGGATATTCGGGCGCGGAAATCGATGCCGCCGTGCAGGGTGCTCTCTACGCCGCTTATTCTGAGAAAAAGCCCCTTAACACTCAACTACTCCTTGAGGCGTTGGGGCAAACTGTTCCGCTGTCCACAACTCGTGCTGAGGAGATTGAGACCTTGCGCGAATGGGCAGCAACGCGAGCCGTTCCGGCTTCGGCGCGGGATGCAAGCGCCGCCGCTAACTGAGGATATCCCGGCATTGACTCCCGTCTGATCCGGGGGTACGCTTAAATCAATGGTAGTGATCTGCCCATCCGGGCACTCGACTTCGCTTGATCCCGTCTCTGAGCAAAATCCTGTTTCCGCCGCCTGTCGGCATTGGTGGGCTTCTGACGATCCTTCCCGTTGGCCCGGGACTCGGCGCTGGATTCGCACCACAATGAAATCACAAGCATGAAGAAAAGCATCGGGATCAGTCCCAACATCGAGACATTGTTTGGCACTCGCGACGAAAACGTGCGCCTGTTGGAAGACGGGCTCAACGTCACCATCAACCTGCGTTCCAACGCCATTGAACTAGAGGGCGCGGCTAAAGATGTTGCACGCGCCGAACAGGTGTTCGTCGACTACGAAACCCTGCAGCGCTCCGGATATACCTTCAACAACGGCGACCTGAATAGCATGTTGCGTGTGTTAACTTCGGATCCGAACAGCACGCTACGCGGACTCGCCGAAGCCGGTCGTCAGCGTTCATTCGGACGACGCACGGTTCAGCCCAAGAGCAGCAACCAGCGCCGGTATCTGGAAGCCATCGAGAAACACGACATGGTATTCGGCGTCGGGCCGGCCGGAACGGGAAAGACCTATCTCGCCGTTGCAATGGCAATTTCCGCGCTGCTGGCTAAGCGCGTAAACCGCATCATCCTTGCTCGTCCCGCAGTGGAAGCGGGCGAGCGCCTCGGTTTTCTTCCGGGTACGTTGCAGGACAAGATTGATCCCTATCTTCGTCCGTTGTACGACGCCATGTATGACATGCTCGATCCCGAGAAGGTAGATCGGTACCTGGAGAAAAATGTCATCGAGATTGCACCCATCGCGTTCATGCGCGGGCGGACGCTTAACGATTCCTTTGTAATTCTCGATGAAGCGCAGAACACGACCTCGGAACAGATGAAGATGTTCGTGACGCGCCTGGGATTCAACTCCAAGGCGGTGATTACCGGCGACATCACGCAAATCGATTTGCCCAACGCTCGCCGTAGCGGATTGCTGGAGGCGATCGATGTGCTGAAGAACGTCCACGGGTTAGCCTTTGTGCACTTCGATGAGTCCGATGTGGTTCGGCATCACCTGGTGCAGCGCATCGTCCGGGCCTATGATGAGCACAAGAACCGTGCCGTGGAACAACAGATGTTGTTGCTGGGCGAGCCGAGGGTTCCGGAGGCAGCGAATCCGGTGGACAAACAACCCGGGGAGCCCGAGTCGTCATCGAGGAAGCAAAATCCTGAAGGAGTGAATTGAACTGAACGACTTTGAGCCTTCGCCGCTGTAAGCGACACCCCAAGGATTTGGGGTGTTTCTATTTAGCACTTTCGAGGTGATTGACAGGAATTGGTGATCTTGCAGAAAAGAGTCGCGGGATTGAGCCAGCGGGCTATGGAACGTTTCGTGTTGAGGGCGAAACGATCGACTGGACTGCGTGGCGAAGTGAATGTTCTGGTGACGGGTAGTGCGGCCATCCGGGCGCTCAATAAGCGCTTCCGGCGGCAGAATAAAGCGACCGATGTTCTGTCTTTCCCTTCCAGAGCAGCTGAGGAACGAGGCCGAGCCGCACTTGCCGGGGAAATCGTCATTTCCGCCGATATCGCCGCCCGGAACTCAACGCGGTTGGGACACTCGGCCGCGAAGGAAGTCCAAATCCTCGCCCTGCACGGAATGCTTCACCTGGCAGGCTTCGATCATGAGCGCGATAATGGAGAAATGGCGCGCAAGGAGTCGATCCTCCGCCGGAAGCATGATCTGCCGGTTGCGTTAATCGAACGAACTGAATCCACCCCCGCCAAGCCGGTAAAGCGGAAGAGGCGCAGGCCTTTCCCGGCATCCCCAGCGCGGACTACGGCATGAAAATCGCCGTCGTGCTCACGTTGTTCCTCCTCCTCGGCCTCTACACCCTGGCCTCTTACGTCGACCGCGTTTATCAGGAACTGGGTAAATTCCTCTCTCGCGAATTTCAGGACAATGTCGACGCTTTCGAGCAGAAGGTGGAACCGGCGCTCAAAGTGAGCCGCACCCGGGCATCACTGTCCATGGCCGTGCTCACGCAGTTGACCATGGCGGCGATTGCGTTAATCGCGGGCTTCGTCATTTTCAGCGACCGGCAGTGGAACCTCTACGAGATTCTGCAAGCTACCATCAGCCTGATTCTGACGGTCATTATCTGCAATCGTTTTCTTCCGTTCCTGTTCTTCTCCCGAACCAAAGGCGAGTGGTTGACGCACTGGACACTGCTCTTGCGAATTCTGATATATCTTCTGTTTCCGGTGACGATTGTGCTGGGCTTCCTGCAATCGGTCATTTTTCTCACCAAGCAGAGCAGCGCCGAGCAGCCTGAAACCCCAGCCGAAGCAGTGGACGCTTTGATTGAAGCGGGACAAGAAGAAGGCATCATCCAGGCTGGCGACCGCGATCTGATCCAGTCGGTGGTCGAATTCAGCGGCAAGACCGTACGCGAGACGATGAAGCCGCGTCCGGCGATGTTCGCCGTGCCAACGAACATAACGGTTGAGCAATTCATCGAGATGCTGCGCGGAAAGCACTATTCCCGTGTGCCGGTCTATGAAGGCAGCATCCACAACATCAAGGGAGTCGTTTACGCCCAGGACGTGCTGCAGGTCCCCGATACCGAGGCGCACGCCCGGACGCTCGATACCCTGATGCGCCGCGACGTCTATTTCGTTCCGGAAAGCAAGTTAAGCAGTGACTTGTTGCGGGAGATGCAGGAGACGAACGTCCGCATGGCCATCGTGGTCGACGAATATGGCGGCGTGGCTGGATTGGTCACGATTGAAGACCTGGTGGAAGAGATTGTGGGCGAAATCCGGGACGACCACGAGAAACCCGAGATCGTCCGCGAAGGCGAGCGGTCGTTCATCGTCTCCGGCGGAATGGACGTTGATCGTCTCGACGAACTTTTCGGAACCAAGCCCGAGGGGAGAGAATCGGCGACGATTGCCGGCCTGGTCAGTGAACTGGCCGGCCGCATTCCGCGCAAAGGCGAAGTGATCGAGGATGACGGCCTGCGTTTCGAAGTTCTCGACTCCACGGACTGGAAGGTCGAGCGGGTGAGGGTAACGGCGGCACAACCACAACAACTTAAGCTGATATGAAGCTTCGAGCTTCGAGCTAAGAGCTTCGAGCTACGAGCTTCGAGTTAAGAGCTACGAGTTTCTAGCTGAAGTAAGATATTCGGCAGCAATCTTTTCGGTCCGTTTTCTTTCAGAGAGAACCAAACCAGGAAATCTTGTAAGCTCATAACTCACAGCTCGCAGCTCAAAGCTCACAGCTCGTCCTATGCCATTTCGCTCCGGTTTCGTATGCATCCTCGGCCGCCCCAACGCGGGCAAGTCCACCTTGCTCAATGCGCTGGTGGGTGAAAAGCTCGCGATCATCTCGCCGAAACCTCAGACTACCCGCAACCGCATTCAAGGCATCATCCACATTCCTAAACGCAAAGGCCGCGACGGCGCTCAACTCGTTCTCATTGACACTCCCGGAGTCCACAAACCCGACAGCTCTCTTGGACGTAAGATGATGGTCGAAGTCCGCGAGGCCATGGAAGGCTGCGACCTGGTTCTTGTTCTCATCGATGTGTCACACAAATTTGATCAAAAAGATCAGTTCGCCCTCGATCTATTGAAAAAGTCGGGGACGAAAGCCTTCCTCATCCTCAACAAGATCGACTTGATCCGCGAAAAGTCCAAATTGCTGCCCCTGATCGAGGATTACCGAAAGCTATACAATTTCAGCGAGGTTCTACCGATCTCCGCACTAAAGAAAAAGGGGCTCGATTCGCTCTTACAGCAAATCATTGCCGCTTTACCTCCCGGTCCGGCCTACTTCCCCGAAGATCAGGTGACGGACCAGCCCGCGCGATTTATGGCTGCCGAGATTGTTCGCGAGCAGGTTCTGCTCAACACCAGTGAGGAACTTCCATACGCGACCACTGTGATCGTCGACAGCTTCGAGGAAGGCAAGAAACTCACACGGATTGCGGCCACGGTCTACTGCGAACGCGACGGACAGAAGGGCATTCTCGTTGGAAAAGGAGGGAGGATGCTCAAGAAAATCGGAACCGCGGCCCGGATGCAAATCGAGAGGATGCTGGGAACCAAGGTTTTTCTTGAACTTTACGTAAAGGCGCAACCGGGGTGGCGCGAATCCCGAACATTTGTCGAAGAACTGGATTGGCGGCGCCAGCTTGAGCACCGGATGGAGGAGGTGTCGCAGCCCGTGAACGAAATTGCGCACGCCACGGAAGACGAGACAGAATTGTAAAGTTGTGTTTCGTCATGCAAGTGCGAAGCGAGCGGCCATTGCGGGATTTCCCGGTTTCCGGCTAGAATCCAAATCGGGCCGCGCTCGCGGGCGGACAAGGACAGCTTACCCATCATGGAACCTGGGGCCTCTTCCGCGGAACAATTCCCCGAGTACGACTTCGATCCAGAAAAACTCAAGCTGCGCGTTCGGGTCACACTTGCGGCCAACCGCCAATCCGTTGACCCGGTTGTCGAGCAGGTCATGGAGGCGGTCCGCCAAATGAAATGTGTCGACGGCAAGGAGGACGCGATTGAGCTATCCCTGCAGGAGGCGCTGGCCAACGCGGTAGTTCATGGTGCTAAGGAAGACCCCAGCAAAGTCGTAGAATGTCTGGTAGCCTGCGACGAGCAAAGGGGGATTCTGATCATCGTCCGGGATCCGGGCGAGGGATTTGATCCCAAGGGGATTCCGACTTGCACGCTTGGTGAGAACCTTTATTCCAACCACGGACGCGGCATTTTCCTCATCAATCAATTGATGGATGAGGTGAAGTTTCATAAGAACGGTACAGAGATCCACATGATAAAGCGGTATTAGATCCCCCACCGCCACGAACAGATCAAGGAAAACAATTTATGCGGAAGCAAAAGGGATTTTCTCTCATTGAATTATTGATTGTCGTAGCCATCATTCTGATCATCGCTGCGATTGCCATTCCGAACCTGCTCCGTGCGCGCATGGCGGCCAACGAATCGTCGGCCGTCGCATCGATTCGCACCATCAATACCGGCGAAATCACTTACCAGTCGACGTATCCGACCGTGGGCTATGCCCTCACCCTGTCCAACCTCGGCGGCGTATCACCTTGTACACCGAGTTCCGGTACTGCGTGCATCATCGATAGCGTGCTGGCGAATGGCACCAAGAGTGGATACACCTTCACGGCAACCGGTTCCGGAGGGCCGCCTTCGGTGCAGTACTTTGCGACTGCGATCCCGATCGCTGTGAATCAGACCGGAATCCGCAGCTTCTGTTCGTTCGAGGATGCGGTGATCCGCGTGCAGCCTTCCGGCGCGGGAATTGCCAGCGAAGCAGCCTGCCAGGGGTTGCTGCCGCTGAATCAGTAAACTCATCCAGAACTCCGCGGGGATGGACGTAGCCTTATCTCGTAGCTATTCTTTTGCTGCGATGCCCAGGGTCTTCATCTTCCGATACAGGTGACTGCGTTCGAGGCCCAGCACTTCAGCCGTGCGGCTGACATTTCCGTGATTCTGATCGAGCGTCTTGAGGATGAAGTCGCGCTCATAGGCGTCGCGCGCCTGATGCAGCGTGGAAAATTCGCCGCGCGGAATGCGCCGGCTGCCATCCCGGTACACGAGCGGCGGAAGATGCTTTGCATCGTAGCGAGTCGTCGTGGGATTCATGATCACTACACGCTCAACCACGTTGCGCAGTTCGCGCACGTTCCCCGGCCACGAATACCTCATAAGCACTTCAATGGCGTCGTCAGTGATCTCCCTGGGCCGGCGGCCGTATGTCGCAGCCAATTCTTTCAAAAAGTGCCGCGCAAACAATGGGATGTCTTCTTTCCGCTCGCGTAAAGGCGGTACAAAAAACGGAATCACATTCAGCCGATAGAAAAGATCCTCGCGGAAATTGCCGCGGGAGATTTCTTCTTCCAGGTCTTTGTTGGTTGAAGCGATCACCCGCACATCGACCGTCGTGCTTTTGTCGCTGCCCACCGGAGTGAAGTTCTGCTCTTCGAGCGTTCGCAGCACCTTCGCCTGTGTCTTCAAGCTCATATCCCCGACTTCATCAAGGAAGAGCGTGCCTCCATTGGCTCGTTGGAACTTGCCTTCCTTGTCGGCCGTGGCGCCGGGAAACGCTCCCTTGCAGTGGCCAAACAACTCACTTTCGATTAAATCCTCGGGAATCGCAGCGCAGTTCACTTCAACGAAGGTTTCATCCTTGCGCAAGCTGTGCCCATGGATGGCGTGCGCGACCAGTTCTTTTCCCGTGCCCGACTCTCCGTAAATCAATACGCGGCCGTTAGTCGGAGCCATCAAGCTGATTTGCTGCCGGAGAGCCTTCATGGGAATGCTGTCGCCCACGATGATGCTCTTCGACTGCAGTTGCTTTCTCAGTTCGAGGTTCTCGCGGTAGAGTTTTTTTGACTCGATCGCATTCTTGATCAGGATCAGGGTCTTCTCAACCGACAGCGGCTTTTCCAGGAAGTCATAAGCGCCGAGCTTGGTGGCGCGTACGGCGGTCTCAATCGTGCCGTGACCTGAAATCATGATCACTTCCGGTGCATTTTCTGCTTCACGAATCTTCTGGAGGGCTTCCAATCCATCGATCCCGGGCAACCAGATATCGAGCAAGACCACATCGAATGCGTTCCTGCGCAACAGTTCCAGGCATGCCTCCGCGCTCTCCACTGAGGCGGCGGAGTAGCCTTCATCGGTCAATACTCCAGCCAACGACTCGCGGATTCCGGCCTCGTCATCAACAATGAGAATGTTATGCATGCTGCGCCGTCAGGCCCGCCGGGGACGGTTCACTCACAACCGGGAGTTCCACGATAAAGCGTGTCCCGACCGGACGGTTTTCTTCGACGCGAATGGACCCGTGATGATCTTCCACAACGCGGCTCACAATCGCCAGACCGAGCCCGGTACCGCGTTTTTTCGTCGAAAAGTATGGCAAGAACAGCTTCTCTTTGAGTTCTCTGGTTACGCCGTGGCCCGTGTCGGAGACCGTGATTTCTACGGCGTCCCGGCTCGCCACCAGCGCGGTCGAGATAGCAATCTCGCGCACCATCGAATTTTGTAGGGCCTCGGCGGCATTATCCACCAGGTTGGCGACCGCTCTCTGGATCGCATCGCTGTCTGCCATCACTTTTGGTAAATCCGGCCCGAGAGACTTGTGCAGGCCGATTCCATCCAACCGTCCAGCGAACATGGCGAGGGCATGTTCAATCACTTCATTGATGTCGACCGGCTTGGGATGGGCGACAGGGAAGCGGGCCAGGGTCGAGAATTCATCGACCAACCGCCGAACGGTTTCAACCGCCCCGGCAATGGTTTCGGCGCACGAACGAACAATCTCCACTGATGCCGGATCGCTAAGGGTTGCACGACCCAGATGCCTTCGGATTCGTTCGGCCGAAAGCGCGATTGGAGTCAGCGGGTTCTTGATCTCATGTGCCACTCGCCGGGCAACTTCTCTCCAGGCTGCCTGTTTTTGACCTTTCAGCAAGTCCGACAGATCCTCGAACACGATGACGTACCCGGCGCGCTCACCCGGATGCCTGAGTGTCGCTACCGTCACCGCAACATTCAGCGAGACACGAGGAAGTTGCAGTTCCATCTGGCTGGTCGTCATTCCCATGCGGTCGGCCCGGCGCAGCAGTAGTTCAAAATCTTCGAGGATCTCGGCAGGGAAGCTGTCCGCCAGGGCAGCTCCCCGCAGCAAGAAATCGTTGTCGTCATGGACGCCATCGGGATGGAACATGCGCAGCAGAGCCTGATTGACGTGCGTGACGCGTCGATTCGCATCGACCGAGAGGACGCCGGTCGGAATGCTTTCGAGAATCGTCTCCGTCTGGCGGCGGCGCTGATCGAGCTCCGCATTCGCCGCGCTCAGATCACGGCTGGAAAACTCGATTTGCTGGCGGCTTCCTTCGAGATCTTCGGCCATGCGATTGAACGAACGCACCAGATCACCGATTTCATCCGCCGCGCTCACGTCAACGCGGAAATCCAACCTGCCCCGGGAGATCTCTTGCGTCGCCTCTGCCAGGGCAGCCACCGGACGAGTCACAATCTTCGAAAGAAAGACCGCGATCCAGGTCGTCACGAACAGCACCAGCATGGTGAGCAGTAGTAGCAGGTACATGTAGTTCCGGCGGACGATCCGCCGCGATCGTGACAGGTCGTAGTACCGCTGCTGGCTGGCCTCGACCTGCCGGACGGTTTGAGAAAATCCGGGAGGCAGCGGCATGGCAACCAGGATCGTGCCACCGCCGCGGACCTGGGCGCTGCCCAGCGTGTATTCCGTCTGCTGCCATGTGAATTGTGCAGGCCGACCAGCCGCAACGTCAGCCAGCAACCGTCCTTTTATCACGGGCCATGGTGCTGGAGCATTGAAGCTGGCTTCCGCGTTGCCATCCCGAACTGCGAGAGCGAATCCGCCCTGCAGCGTCAGTTCGTGGCGCTGAAATTCTCCGACCACGCCGGAAAAACCGTGGCCTGAAAACGCTCGCTCGATTTCAGGGGAAGCGGCAATCGCGGCCGCCTCGGCGCTGGCGTTCTGCATGGCATAGTTCGTCAGCAGAGAAACGACTTCGTGCATGTCGGCGCGCACTTCCTCGACCGGGGCGGAAAACCATTTGTCGATGGAGCGATTGATCAGGCCGTATGCGAACCAGTACATCACCACGACGGGCACCGACGTGAGCAGCAGTGCGCCGACGACCATGCGGGTGCGGAACTTCGATCCCAGCACTCCCATTCGCCGCTCGGCGAATAACTTCAGGAGATTGCGCGCAAGTACGAAGAACAGGGCAACAAACAGGAACGAAATCAGCAACGAGATCGCGTAAAACACCACGGTCTGCTGGTTCGTTTCTGCCTGCAGGATGGTCGCGTCAAACGCCGTTTGCGAAACCAGAATCGCCAACAGGAACAGTACCGACACGGCCAGCAGGATCATCACCTGCTTGCGATAAGAGGTCTTGGATGGCCGAATTGTAGCCGGCTGAGACACTGAGACGAGACGCCCTGCACGCCCTGAAGCGCAATGCGTGAAAACATTATAGATGCCTGAAGTGTGGGCGGGATGCGCCCGAATCAACGCAGGAAACGTCGATTTGAAGTCATCGGGAACGGCGACTGCCGCGGCTGATTTCCTGGATCACCGCGTCATAGGCTGCCTTTGGCTTGTACATGCGATCAAACAGCAGCGCTGCCCCTTCCGACCCGTGTGAATGCGACCCGATCCATGACCACTTATCGGTGAATCCCCAAGTCTGGATAGCCGTGCACCCGGGGTTCTGCAGGCAGGCCCGATAGACCTCGCGATAGATTTCTGCTTGTCGGGATAGGTCTTCGGGTGAGGCTTGGCCACTCTTGTCTACTGGCAGTGAGACGTCGAGTTCTGTGATGTGAACCTGGAGACCAAGTTGTGTTAGCCGTAAGATATTCTCCTGCACGCCTTTGCCGTCAAACTCGAGGTTGGAGACGTGCATCTGCAGCCCGATCCCATCGATTGGCACGCCCCGCTTCCTGAAATCTTTGAGCATGGCGTAGATTGCGTCAGACTTGCGGTTCATGGCTTCGCCGCCGCCCTCGTTGTAAAAAAGCAGGGCTTGAGGATCAGCCTCGTGCGCCCAGCGAAAGGCCTGCTCAACGTAGGCTGAGCCCTTGCCCGCCAGTCCGATTCCCGGCCGGTTGTACCAGATCGAATCCCGGAATTGACCCTTTTCGTCGATGGCTTCGTTCACCACGTCCCATGCGAAAATCTGCCCGGCATAGTGCTTCATCACGGTCGTGATGTGCGCTTGCAGCAACCTTGCCAATTCCGGCGCAGAGAAGTTGCCTTTGTTCAGCCAATCCGGATTATTGTGGTCCCAAACGAGGCAGTGCCCGCGGACTTTCATTCCATGCGCCCGTGCGAAGCGTACGACTTCGTCGCCGTCGCGGAAGTTGAATTCCCCCTGCTTTTGGCGAATGGTCCACCACTTCACCGCGTCTTCAGGCTCAACCAGGTTGAATTCGCGTCCTAGCGTTGCCGAATACGCCGCTTCTGAAAACAGGTAGGGTCTGACCGCAGTGCCGACCAGCGGGCCGGAGTTCTCGCTCGCTTGCCGCAGAGTAGGAGATTGTGCCTCACTCAGCGCTACCACAAGCACAAGCAGTGTGTGAAATATCCAGCAGTTTCGCGGCATGGTAGTCGTCCGATTCGCAGAATCGTTGCTACGAATTACTTAGCGCGAGGAAGGAATGGCTGTAAAGGACAACCATCACATTTTGGCTTTGATTTCCCACAATGGTTCTTGCCTACGCCGACAATGAGCCCGTGCATCTCGTTGTAGACCTGCACCAGTGCGGTACGCTTGGCCGTGCTCATGGCAGATGGTGGATGGGATGCTCCGCGGATGCCTGATTCAGCCGCCGTGGCAAGGGCTGAGGGCGTGTATTGCTGCTGATCGACGATTGGCGCCAGGGCTCGCTCGTACAAGCTGCGAATTTCTTCGTAATCCGCGCCAGCTGGCAAGATTTCATGCCTTTCCAGAACGCGCCGAGTGTAGGCATCCACGACGAACACGGGATGGTTCCCGGCATAGAGCAGAATCGAATCCGCCGTCTCCGGCCCCACGCCGTTCAACTCCAGCAACTCTTCCCGAAGCGTTGAGGTCGGCTGTGAGAACAGTTGATCCAGTGATCCGCCATATTCCTTGTCCAGAAAGGTGACAAAATTCTTGAGCCGCTTTGCCTTCTGACGGAAATAACCGGATGACCGAATCAGCCGCTCGAGCCTTGGCAACCGTATGCGACGAATTCCATCGACGCTCAACACGCGGGCGGCTCGCAGGTTAGCCAAAGCGCGCTCCACATTAGTCCATGCGGTATTTTGGGTGAGGTAAGCGCCGACTATGACTTCAAACGCGGTGTCTGCAGGCCACCAGTGCTGAGCTCCCCATGTGCGGTAGAGCACGTTGTAGTGAAGCCGGATTGCCTCTTCCTTTTTGACCTGAGACACGTTAAGAAATCCCAATCCTGAGTTTACTTGAGCCTTAGCAGGCTTCTTCTGAGCGGGATCGAAAAATTCCTCAGGCTTACTGAAGTGCATGTACTGGGGTCGGTGAACCTGTTTGCGATAACTGAAAAGCGGCAATTGGCGCGGAGTTCAGGCACTTAGCGAAACCGGTGCGCCATTCCACGCGAAGTGCAAGTACCAAAGTTACTGGTACGGTAATCCGCTGGCGTTGACAATTTATGTCAACGCAGAAGAGCTGCTTTTCTCTCCCAACGATGGATAGCCATCTGCGTGGCCGCCTGCACCGTTTCAGGCGTCGTTTCAGTCGACTGGACAGGAGATCGACGTATGTCTCAACGGCTGGGTGACCTTCTCGTCAAAGAGAAGATCATCACCCCAGAGCAGTTGGAACAAGCGAATAAGACGCAGAAAGAGCAGAACTGTCGCCTGGGCTCGGCCTTGGTGAAGCTCGGCTTTCTGACCGACGAAGATGTCACCAATTTCCTCTCCCGTCAGTACGGCGTCCCCGCCATCAATCTCTCGTACTTTGAAATTGACCCGGCCGTCGTCAAGCTGATTCCTTTCGAAACCGCCAAGCGTTATCAGATTCTTCCGCTAAGCCGCGTGGGTGCATCGCTCACCATCGCCATGGTCGATCCCACCAACGTGTTCGCCATGGACGATATCAAGTTCATGACGGGCTTCAATATCGAGCCGGTGGTCGCGTCCGAAAGCTCGATTTTGGCGGGCATCGACAAGGCTTACGGCGCCACCAAGGAAGAAGACCTCGAAACCGTGATGCAGTCGATGTCGGAGCTGAACGAAAATGACGTCGAACTGAACGACCAGAACGAGCAGGAACTGGGCTTGTCGGAGTTGGAGAAAGCAGCCGACGAAGCGCCGGTCGTGAAGCTGGTGAACGTGGTGCTGGGTGATGCCGTGAAGCGCGGCGCCAGCGACATTCATATCGAGCCTTACGAAAAAGAATTCCGCGTCCGCTTCCGTATTGACGGCGTGTTGCAGTCCATCATGTCCCCGCCGCTGAAATTGAAAGACGCCATTACTTCGCGTTTGAAGATCATGTCGAAACTCGACATCAGCGAAAAGCGGCTGCCGCAAGACGGCCGCATCATGCTGAAGATGAACATTGGCGGGCGCAAAAAGCAGCTCGACTTCCGCGTCAGTACGCTGCCCACTTTGTGGGGCGAAAAGATCGTGCTCCGCTTGCTCGACAAAGAGAATCTGCGCCTCGACATGACCAAACTTGGCTTCGAGGCCGAGTCACTGGTGAAGTTTGAAAAGGCGATTCTCAAGCCCTACGGCATGGTGCTGGTCACCGGGCCGACGGGTTCCGGCAAGACCAATACGCTTTATTCCTCGATCTCGCGACTCAATCAGCCTGACACCAACATCATGACCGCCGAAGATCCTGTCGAATTCCAGTTGGGCGGCGTGAACCAGGTGCAGATGAAGGAACAGATCGGGTTGAACTTCGCCGCGGCCCTGCGCTCGTTTCTGCGGCAAGACCCCAACATCATCCTCGTCGGCGAAATTCGAGACTTCGAAACCGCTGAAATCGCTATCAAGGCCGCGCTCACCGGGCACCTTGTGCTTTCCACGCTGCACACCAACGGCGCGCCCGAGACCATTACCCGTCTCATGAACATGGGCATCGAACCATTCCTGGTCGCCACCTCAGTGCACCTGATTTGCGCGCAGCGGCTGGTCCGCCGGATCTGCAAGGACTGCATCGAGCCGATGGACGTGCCTCCGCAGACTCTCATCGACGCGGGTTTCACTCCCGAAGAGTCCAAGACCATCAAGATTCAGAAAGGTAAGGGATGCAGCGTGTGCAACAACACCGGCTACAAGGGCCGCGCTGGACTGTACGAAGTCATGGAAGTTGACGATGAGATTCGTGAACTGGTGCTGGTGGGAGCTTCGGCTGTGGAACTAAAGAAAAAAGCGATCGAGCGCGGCATGATCACGCTGCGGCGCAGCGGCCTGATCAAAGTCGCGGCCGGGGTCACGACGCTCGAAGAAGTGGCTCGCGAAACGATTCATTAAGTCCTGAGCCGCGAGTCGTGAGTCGCGAGAACAATCAAAGCCCGGGACTCAGGACTCGGGACTAGGGACGAAGGAAGGATTCATGCCATGGGTTTGTCGTTAAGCGATTTGCTCAAACGAATGCTCGAGATGAACGGCAGCGACTTGCACATTACTACCAACTCGCCGCCACAGATTCGAGTGCACGGTCACCTGGTGCCGCTCGATCTGCCGCAACTGACGCCGGCCGAGACCAAGCAACTGGCCTACAGCGTCATGACCGATTCTCAGAAGCATCGTTTCGAAGAAAGTCTCGAACTCGACTTCTCCTTCGGCTTGAAAGGACTGGCCCGCTTCCGCGCCAACGTCTTCAATCAGCGCGGAGCCACTGCCGCTGTCTTCCGTCTGATCCCATTCGAGATCAAGTCGTTCAACCAGCTCGGACTGCCGCCCGTCGTCAGCAAGCTTTGCGATAAGCCTCGCGGACTCGTGCTGGTTACCGGACCTACTGGTTCGGGCAAGTCTACGACGCTGGCCTCGATGATCGACAAGATCAACAGCGAGCGTCACGACCACATCCTCACCATCGAGGACCCGATCGAGTTCGTACACATGAACAAGAACTGCGTGGTGAACCAGCGCGAACTCCACGCCGACACCAAGAGTTTCTCCGATGCGCTGCGCGCCGCGCTCCGTGAAGATCCCGACGTCGTGCTGATCGGCGAAATGCGAGACCTGGAGACCATCGAGTCGGCCCTGCGTATTGCGGAAACCGGACACTTGACCTTCGGCACCTTGCATACCAATTCCGCAACCTCGACCATCAACCGAATCATCGACGTGTTCCCCGCGCACCAGCAGCCGCAAATTCGCGCCCAGCTTTCGCTGGTGCTCGAAGGCATCATGTGTCAAAGCCTGCTGCAGAAGATCGACGGCAAGGGACGCGCCATGATCATGGAGATCCTGGTTCCCAATGCCGCGGTCCGCAACCTGATCCGCGAAGACAAGATTCACCAGATTTATTCGTCCATGCAGTCCGGACAGGAAAAATTCGGGATGCAGACGTTCAACCAGTCGCTGGCCACCTCGTACTTCCAGAAGCAGATCTCGCTGGAAGTCGCGATGGCGCGTTCGAGCAACGTCGATGAATTGACGGAAATGATCAACCGCGGTGCCAGTCTGTTGAGCCGGCCCACCACGGCGGGCACAACTCTGGCCCGGGGAGCGGCGCCGGCCAAGCGTTAGCGCGGCCGATAGCAGAGTACTGAAGAAAGTTTCTACAGAGTGAGTGAGGAGAGGCTAACCACATGCCAGTTTTCACATTTTCCGGCAAAGACGCCAACGGCCAGAAGGTTTCCGGCGAGCGGATGGCGGCGAACAAGCAGTCGTTGCAGCAGGCGCTGCGACGCGAGCGCATTACGCCGGGCGCAATCCGCGAAAAGGGCAAGGAATTTTCGCTGCCCACTTTCGGTTCCGGCAAGGTCTCCGTCAAAGACATCGCGGTGTTCTTCCGGCAGTTCTCGGTCATGATCGATGCTGGTCTGCCCCTGGTGCAGTGTCTGGAAATTCTGGCCGCCAACCAGGAGAACCAGGCGTTCCAGAAAACTCTGACCGGCGTCCGGACTACCGTGGAAGGCGGCGCTACGCTGGCTAATGCCATGCGGCAATACCCGGTGGTATTCGACGACCTCACCACGAACATGATCGAAGCTGGTGAAACCGGCGGTATTCTCGACATCATTCTGCAGCGACTGGCGACCTACGTCGAAAAAGCCGTACGCCTGCGCGCTGCTGTAAAGTCGGCATTGATCTACCCGGTAGCCGTCGTCAGCATCGCCATGTTGATTGTCGGCGCGCTGCTGAAATGGGTTGTCCCAATCTTCGCCAACCTCTTCGCCGGACTGGGTGTGAACCTGCCGCTGCCCACTCGAATCGTCATGGGCCTGAGCGCTTTCGTCCAGAGCTTCTGGTGGATCTTCCTGGTCGGCGGTTTCGGATTGTTCTTCGGCATCAAGCAGATCCGCAAGCACCCGCGCGGCAAGTACTACTTCGACAAAGGATTGCTGCATCTGCCGATTCTCGGCAGCTTGCTGCGCAAGATCGCAGTCGGCCGCTTCACTCGTACGCTGGGCACGTTGATCACGTCAGGCGTTCCGATTCTCGAAGGACTCTCGATCACCGCCAGGACTTCGGGCAACGCAGTGCTGGAAGAAGCGCTGATGAAGGTTCGCAAAGCGATCGAAGAAGGCCGCACCATTGTCGATCCGCTGCGCGAATCCGGAGTGTTTCCCAACATGGTGACGCAGATGATCGGCGTCGGCGAAGCGACGGGCGCCATGGATTCCATGTTGCAGAAGATTGCCGACTTCTACGAGGAAGAAGTCGACGCCGCTACCAAGGACATGCTGGCCATGCTCGAACCGGCCATCATCGGTATTCTCGGTCTTACGATCGGCGGCATCGTCATCTCGCTCTACATGCCGCTCTTCGCCATGATCGCCAAGCTGTCTGGATAGAAGAGCAGGTTTCAAAGTGAAGAGGTTTCGAAGTTTCAAGGCAAATCAATGCGTTGAAGCTTTGAAACCTTGGAACGTTGCAACCTTGAAACCTTGAATCCCATGCAACCGACGTTCGACGAGCGCAATTGGCTGACGTGGCTGGTGAAGGTCAGGATTTTCATCCTGACCCTTCTTCTGGCCATCGAACTGGCCGTCATCCAGTTCACTCCGTCTCCGCTTCCGATACGGCTTTTCCTCAGCACGATATTGTTCTGGTACAGCCTCTCGCTGTTTTACATCCTGCTGTTGTCCTTCTGGCAGGAGCACCGTCTGCAGGCGGCGATGCAGGTTCTTACCGACCTGGTCCTGGTGACCCTGGTGATTCACGAAACCGGCGGATGGGACAGCTCGCTGAATTTCCTCTATCCACTGGTTGTGATCGTGGCCAGCGTGCTATTGCCCCGCATCTGGGGACAACTTGTCGCGGCCATGGCGTTCATCCTCTACGGAACCGTTCTTGAACTGAACTATTACGGCGTAGTTCCGTCGTACTGCACGACCCATCCCAGCTTCAAGGCCCTGCAGGCCATCATCTTCGTCAACCTGTTTGCTTTTCTCGCTGTGGCCTACCTGGCCGGACTCCTGACGCAGAAACTGCGGCAGGTCGGAGTCCAACTGCAGGATGCCAGCGGCGCCCTCGAAAACCTGCAGGCTCTGCACGAAAACATCATTCATTCCATCAGCAGCGGACTGATCACGACCGGCCTCGATGGCCGCATCACGCTGGTCAATGCCGCCGCGCAGCGCCTGCTGGAGCGAACCGCGGCGGACCTTATCGGCACGCCGGTGCAGCAGATCTTTGTGGACGCCCTTCCCAGTGTTGAATCGCAGCATGCGGAAGTCCGCTTCGATTGCCCGACGAAGTACCGCAAGACATTTCGCGTCCGGGCGGCCGCACTGGCCGTGCCAGAGCGTGTGGACAGCGGATTCGTCTATGCCTTTGACGACCTGACCGACATTCGCCGCCTGGAGCGCGAAGTGCGCGTGCAGGATCGCCTGGCCGCTGTCGGACGTCTGGCGGCAGCCATCGCCCACGAAATTCGCAATCCCCTCACTTCGATTGCCGGTTCGGTCAGCATGCTGTCTGGCGTCCCCGAGATGAACGAAGAGCACCGCCGCCTGCTCGATATCGTGACCCGCGAATCGCAGCGGCTCAACAGCATCATCACCGACTTCTTGGCTTACTCGCGCACCAAGCAATATCACTTCGACAAAGTTGACCTCATCCATCTCGTCGAAGACACGCTGACTTTGATGGATCATCGCATGATCGCCGAGAACACAGGAATCAGGATCGAACGCAAGTTTTCGGTCCGCGAAGCTCGCGCTTTGGCCGATGGCGACAAGATGAAGCAGGTCTTCTGGAACTTCTGCGAGAACGCCGTTCGCGCCATGAAAGGCGGAGGCACGCTGACGGTTTCCATCGAGGCTCTGGGCGGCGACTGGCAGGTCAGTTTTACCGACACCGGAGCCGGCATGACTCCGCAACAGACCGAAAAGATCTTTGAGCCGTTTCAATCAAACTTCGAAGGCGGGACCGGACTTGGCTTGGCGATCGTGTATCAAATCGTTCAAGCCCACGACGGCAAAGTCTGGGCACGGTCGAAGCAGGGGAAGGGAACCACGATGGTGCTGAGGCTTCACCGGCTGGAAGCGGCCGATTCCGCCAGTGAATCCGATGACACCATGATCGTGAAAGCCGAAGCTCTACGGGCTGCGCCTGCTATGGCAGCCGCGGCCGGGAGGTTGCATGGCTAATATTCTGGTCTGCGACGACGAGCGCTCCATCTGCGAAATGCTCGATATCTCCCTGCGCCGCGAGGGCTACAGGGTTGAGACCGTGCAGTCAGGACAGGCCGCAAAAAACAAGATCGACGGCGCGCTCTACGACGTGATCATCACCGACATCAAGATGCCAAACATCGACGGCATCGAAGTGCTGCGCCACGCTCACAAAGTCTCGCCGGACTCCGCTGTCATCCTCATCACTGCCGTCGACGATTACGAAGCTGCGGTGGAAGCGGTCAAGGCCGGAGGCGCCAGCGACTACATCCGCAAGAGTCCAGGGCTGGTCGACGAAATCAGGCTGGCCATCAATCGCGTCCTCGAAAAACTGGTTCTGAGCAAGCAGAATTTCGCCCTCCGCCGCGACGCCGCTACTCGCAACTCGCTCGACAACATCATCGGCTCCAGCCCGGCGATGGAAAAGCTCAAGCAGACGGTACGCACGGTAGCCTCGACGGCCAGCACTGTGCTGATCCACGGGGAAAGCGGCACGGGCAAGGAACTGGTCGCGCGCGCGGTGCACGTGTGCTCGCCCCGCGCCACCGACTCTTTCGTCTCGGTCAACTGCGGCGCGTTTCCCGAAACCTTGCTGGAAAGCGAACTCTTTGGGTATGTCAAAGGAGCTTTCACCGGCGCCAATCAGAACAAGCGTGGCCTGTTTGAAGTGGCCGACGGCGGCACCATCTTCCTCGACGAAATCAGCGAGATGACACTCGCCATGCAGGTCAAGTTGCTGCGCGTCTTGCAGGAACGCACCATCCGGCCCGTCGGAGGCACGAGCGAGATTTCGATCGATGTCCGCGTGATCGCGGCCACGAACCGCGATCTGGAAAAATCGGTTGCCGAAAACCTCTTTCGCGAAGACCTTTACTATCGTCTGAACGTGATCCCCATACGGGTGCCGCCTCTGCGCGAGCGCCCAGAAGATTTGCCGCTGCTGGTCAACCATTTCTTAAAGAAATACGCCACCGCCGCAGGTCGCAGTATCCTTCGCGTGCACGCGGGATCGCTCGCTTCGCTCTGCGATTACGAGTGGCCCGGGAACGTCCGCCAGCTCGAGAATACTGTGGAGCGCGCAGTCGCTCTCGAAACGTCTGACGAACTGCACGTCGAGCTTCCCGCTGAACGTCCCAAAGCGCGTGCGGCTGCGGCGGGCGTCGGAGGATTGCCCGAGATCGGCGGCGACGTCAGCTTGCCCGACGGCGTAGGTATGGAAAATTACGTCGCCGGCCTCGAGCGCTCGCTCTTGCAGAACGCCCTCAACCGCAGCGGCGGCGTCCAAACCAAAGCCGCCGACCTGCTCGGAATCTCTTACCGAAGCTTCCGGCATTTGATGAAGAAGTACGAGTTATAGCTATCGGCTATCAGCTGTCAGCTATCGGCTATCGGCTCTCAGCTCTCAGCTTTTACCCAATCGGTCATTAGCAGACGCGGTATGGGATCAGCATCATCAGCATTCGAAGAAGAGGCCCTTTTATGCCTAAAGTGCCCACTGTCAGTCCAGTTGTCACAACCGGGGCACGTCGAGCGCCGATTGTCTAGGAGCGTTGAAAGCTCAATGCTCAAAGCTGAGAGCTGAGAGCTGAAAGCTGAGAGCTGAGAGCTGAGAGCTGAGAGCTGACAGCCGAAAGCCGAAAGCCGAAAGCCGAAAGCCGAAAGCCGAAAGCCGAAAGCTACTTCCCCTTTAACTGCTGCTTCCATCCCAGCACTCGAGCCTTCGCCCCTTCCGCCTCGGCTTCGGGGATCATCCCCTTCTTCATGTACAGCACTGAAAGGCTGGTATGCGCGAGCACATCATCCGGATCGATTTCCGCGATCTTTTGTGCCACCACGATCGCCTCATCGTAGCGTTGCAAATCCTGGAGTGCCCGCGCCAGCCCGTGCATGGCCTCGGTAAACGTTGGATCGATGGTCAAAGATTCCCGGTAAGCCGCAACTGCCCCTTCCAGATTGCCGCTAGCCATCAGATCCAGCGCCGAGTAGTAGTGATCTTCGGCATTCTGGCGGGCGTTTGCGTCAGACATGAGCAGAATTTCCCAAGCGGAAACTGGATTCTAACACGCAGCGTGTAAGACTCTATTCCCGACATCACACAGATCGAGTCATGGTCGTGGCTAAAGCTCGTAGCTCGAAGCTCGGGGCTCGCAGCTCGTACCTCGAAGCTCACCGAACCTCACCATGAATATGCCGGCCGCCCCTTTACCGTTATCATGGCTCCATGCGCTATCGCCTGCGTTTCCTGTGGAACGCCACCAAGGGCCACCACCTTGCCCCCTGGCGCAGCCCTTATCTGTTATGGCGCATCGAGACCTACACTGGCGTCAAAATGACGCAAATCGGCTTTCTGGAATTTTGGGAGTTTATGTGGCGGGAGCGCAGTAATCTCTGGCGGTTTCTTCGTTGGACGTCCGAGATGGAGCGCTATGTCCATCCCAGACCCAAAAACAGTAGCTAGTGGTTGGTGATCGGGATTGCTGTTCAGGCGCCTTTTCCGGCAGCAGCGGCTTCGCCGAGAAAGAGATTCACTTCGGTGCCCTTGCCCGCGCCGGTCAGCTGAGCGGCAGGCGCACGATTCGCCGCGATCTCCAGGTATCCCATGCTGCCGAGTACGCCAAAAACTTCTCCCGGCTCGCCTTCCGCGTAGTTTGTATAGATCTCGGTGATCTCTTTGCTGCCGACCACGACTTTGAAAGGGCTGGGCTTCGCGGCAAATAGCGCCGGAGCATCTTGCGGCGTGATGTTGGTGATGAGGTTTCCGAAACGGTCCACCTTCAGGATCACACCCCGCAGGCGATTCTCTCCCGCCGGTTTCGGCCGCGGTGCGGCAAAGCGCACGTAGTCTTCGATCTCATCTCCAAACTTGTGCGAGTCCACCATCTTGCCCAAATAGGCAGCTACGGGCGCGAAGACGTCGCGTCCGTGGAACGTATGGCTCACCGGCTGGCGGAAATAGTGATCGGACGTGATGTGGCGAACGTGAATGCGCTCTTCCCGCGCATAGACCATCGAAAGCACACCGTTATCCGGGGCCACAAAGTGATACCCGTCGCTCGAGGCCAGAATCGGACGCCTCGTTGTACCCACGCCCGGATCCACCACCACCATATGCACGGTGCCCGTCGGAAAATACGAGTATGCCTGCGCGATCGCCAGTGCTCCATCCAGCACATCGTAAGCCTGCACAGCGTGCGTGATGTCGACAATCTGCGCCTCCGGCACGATGTCGACAATCACGCCTTTCATCGCGCCGACGAATGGATCGTTAGTTCCAAAATCAGTGGTGAGAGTAATGATCGGACGATGCGCCAACGTGTTCCTCGCTGGAAGACAGAATTATCCCTATCAGCGAAGCTAATTTGCATAACAGCGAAGAGTCAAGACACGTAGGTAATAGATCCGTGCAGGGAAGCGAAACTTACTCTTCCCGTAACGTGCGCGCGGGGTCGATTCTCATAATCCTCAAGGTGGGCAGCGTTGCGGCCAGCGTTGTCACCAGCAGCAGCGTGACCGTTACCGTTCCTAAAGTTATGGGGTCATACGTCCCGACGCCATAAAGCACGCTTTTCATCGCGCGAAGTGTAAACGAAGAAAGGATCAATCCCAGAATCATTCCCAACAGTGACGGGACAATTCCAGATCGACAGACGTGCGCCATGGTTTTTCCCAGGGTCGATCCTAGAGCCATGCGGATTCCGATCTCGCGCGTCCGCTGGGCCACCATGTTGGCCACGAGCGCAAAAATCCCAACCGCACTCAACAGCAATGCCATCGCCGCCATGATGCTCAGCAGGGTCGCTTCGATGCGCTGTGTCGCCAGCGTGCGAGCCATCAAATCGTTCATCTGGTAGAAGCCGGAAACCGGCAAGCTGGGATCGGCCGTCAATAGCGCGTGCTGCATCTGCGCCTCCAGTCCCGCCACTGGACCGCGCGTGCGAGCCATCCAGTCCGGCTGAAACCACACATGGACAAGCGAAAGGAATTGTGAATCCACTTGCGTGGCCGGAATGTACATCGTCTGTTCGCTCATCAGCGGCGCATCGTTATAAAGACCAGAGGAAACGGACACGTCCCCGACCTCGCCTACGATGACGGTGTCTTTATTGACGTAGCGACCCACGGGATTCGACCCGCCATAGAACCTGCGGGCGAACGCGCGGTTTACCATGGCAACGCGTTGCGTGCTCGCGGTGTCAGCTGGAGTAAAGGCGCGGCCTGCGACGATTGGCATCTGCAATGTGCGGAAGTATTCCGAGGTCACATAAACCACATCTGTTCCATCTTGCCGTCCTGCCTCCTTGCCATCACTGAGTGTGACGCCATCGTTCAGCGCGCGTTCGTAAGGCAAGCTCAATCCAACGGCTGCGTTCTCGACGCCCGGAATCTGCGACATAGCCACTGTGCTCTCGTCCAACAGCCTGATGAAAGCTGCTGGATCGTGATAGCGGGCGTCGTCGAGAGAAGCTTTCGCAACCGTGACGCCCGCAGGATCAAATCCTGGCGGCAGTGTCTCCAGATGCAGCAGGCTGCGGATGAGCAGGCCCGCGCCAGCCAGCAGCACGACAGTCAAGGCCACTTGTCCGGCGCTGAGCAGTTGACGCAACCCCACGCTGCCGGATCTGGCTACGGTGCGATCTCCAATCGACGATCGCAACTCTACTTTCCGCGCGGTGAGCGTCGGGAGCATGCCGAACAGAATGCTGGTCAGCAACGATACCGCTAGAGTGAAGGCCATCACTTTGCCGTCGATCGCCACACCACCGACCGGCAGAAAATGTTCCGGCAACATTGCCAGCAAGCCGCGTAATGCAACGAACCCCGTCCCAACGCCGACGGCTCCGCCGATAAGCGCCAGCAAGAGGCTTTCGACCCAGAACTGCTTTTGGATCTGCCAAAATGACGCACCCAAAGCCAGCCGAGTCGCAACTTCGGCAGTGCGGCGCATCATTCGTATCAGCGTGAGACCGGCGAGATTGGCGCATGCGATGAGTAAGATGAGCCCGGCAGCCAACATCAGAGCCAGTACCTGCGGCCGCAGCGGGTCGGTCTCACCCTTCTGCAAAGGGACCGAGTAATAGGTGATGTCTACCCCTTGATTTCCATCTCGTCTATAGCGGTCGGCCCGATTGGACCACGCCCGGTTGATTTCGGCGTCTGCTTCCTGCCATGTTGCCCCATCTTTCAGCCGGGTGATGCATTCAAAATTCGATCCGCCGCCTTCGCCGTGACGGCTGGGTTGAAGCGTCGTGTAAACGTCGGCACTCAGGGGAGTTGTCGCGTCGCGCGGCAGAACGCCAATGACGGTGTATGGTTCGCCCTTCAACAAGATGCCCTGCCCGAGCACATTAGGATTGGTATCGAAACTGTCTTGCCACACCCCGTAGCTCAGGATCACAGACTTGGGCCCACCGGGCCGGTCCTCCAGTTCCGAGAAGTTTCGCCCCACGATAGGTTGCAGGCTGAGAACATCAAAATAATGAGCAGAGATTCGTCCATTGCGCACGTACTGCACATGCGGGCCTGCTTTAAGGTTCACGCCTGACGTGGTTGCCGAAACCGCCGAGACCAATGCCGGAACGTTGTCGCGCAACATCTCCCACTGCTCACCGTCCAGGTTGTCCCGCTCGTCGCCCGAGGTCGTAGGGCCCTTAACACGGGTATAGATCGTTCCCATCCTCTCGGGATGTGAGTAGGGGAGGCTCTTCAGCATCAGCGCGCTGACGAGCGAGAAAATCGCTGTGTTAGCGCCGATCGAAAGCGCGAGGGTCACAATGACTGTGGTTGTGAATCCCGGATTCCGCCACAACTGGCGGGCAGCGAAGCTAAGATTCGTGTAGCTGCTCATCGACCCTCCTCGGTGAACAGATGTTTACCCGGAGAGATGCTCATCGCGACGAAAAAGCAGGATAAAAAATCGTCACTGCGGTATCGCAGCGTCGTGCGAGTCATTGCTCTACTCGTACCGTAACGCTTCAATCGGATTCAGCCGCGATGCCTTCAGGGCAGGGAAGAAGCCCGACACGACCCCAACCATCGACAGAATGGTAAACGAGATGATCATCACGCCCATCGATGCGTGCAGGAAGATCGCTCCCTCGTGGTCGGCAGTCTTGTAGAACTCGTCATACAGCGGCATGGGGGGAATGGCCCACGTAAGAATCTCGGCCGCCAGCATTCCCAAGGCGCCGCCTACAAATGTGAGAACCAGCGCCTCCAGCAGGAACTGAATCAGAATGTGCCGTGGACGCGCCCCAATTGCCTTCCGCAAACCGATCTCTCGCGTGCGCTCCGTGACCGACACCAGCATGATATTCATCACGCCGATACCGCCGACCGCCAGGGTGCAAACTCCAATCAGTCCCAGCACCGCCTGCAGTCCGTAGGAAAATGCATTAATCATGCCGCGGTCTTCGATCGTATCCCACTCTGGAGTGGCCTTGTCGTCCTTGGGATCGAAGTGATGCCGCCGCGCGATCACCTCGCGTGCCGCCATGAGCGCTTTCTTGTTTAGCTCCGGCGCGGTTGGCTGAATAATGATCTCGTCGGGGTCGCGCAAATTCTTCAGGTCGCGCATCAGGCCGAACGGGATGAACCCGTTTTCGTTGTCCGGTCCCTGATACATGGAATCCTGGATCTTGTTGCGCATGGTGCCGATGACTTCAAAATCCAGCCCGCCAATTTCCACGTGCTGTCCTACCCCGGGCGCGCCTTGGAATACTTTCTTTGCCGCCTGGTAGCCAAGAATCACCACGCGGCGATGATCGGCAAAGTCGGTCTCGTCGAAGTATCGGCCGTCGGCGAGTTCGAGTTTGCGCATTTGCCCGTATGGCAGATCCACGCCTCGCACCTGAATCGACACCATGCGGGTTCCGATCTTGAAGCCCAGGTCTCGGTCAATCTCGCCGCTTACCGCCCGCACCAGTGGCACTTCGTCGCGGATGGCTTCAACATCCTCGAGTTCGTACTTGACCGACTTGCCCGCCCTCTGTCCGCCAGCCTGCATGCTGGTCTGGCCCGGCCACAGGACGATGACGTTGTTTCCCATATTCAGGAACGCATTGAGCACGGCTCCGCCAAGACCTTGCCCGTACGCCAGCAGCAAGACCACCGACACGAGCCCCCAGCCGATGCCCAACATGGTGAGCGAGGTGCGCATCCGGTCGCGCATCAGCGCTTGCCACCCTTGCGAGATGAGTTCCTTCAGAAACATGTCACTGACCGAATCTAGACCTTTTCAACACGGAGTCACTGAGACACGGAGTACAGCTATCTTTGGAAAAAACCGCCTGCATTGCTCTCCGTGTCTCCGTGGTAAGAGCTACTCCACATTGATGTCGCCCGAGCCCGTCCGCACTGCCAGCAGCGGACCTCCTCCACGAACTTTGCCGCGGATGTGCTTGTGCGCTTCCTGCAAACGACCTTGCACGGTCATCTCGATTGGAGAGTTCACTTCGATCGTGCCCGAACTGGTCGAAATGTCGGCATCGAAGGCCGAATTCGAAGGCAGATGAATGCGCACATTGCCCGACCCGGTGTGGATTTCCCATGCTCCGGTTTGTGTACCCTCAGCCGTGATGTCTCCGCTTCCGGCTTCGCCGTGAAAACCGCCTTGAACGCCGCGCACATGGATGTTGCCCGAGCCGGTGTGCAGGTCGACATCACCCTGCCCGGTCTCTTCAATCTCGATGTCGCCGCTGCCCGCGCCACCTTTGACCGGCCCTGATATTTCGTGCGCGCGCACGTCGCCGGAGCCCGTCTGCAGGCGGATCTCGCCCGTAAGATTCGCAAGTCTCACGTCGCCTGATCCGGTCTGGATATCGGCGTTTCCACGTGTGCCCTCGATCGTTTGATCGCCGGATCCGCTATGCGAGCGGATCGTGGTGTCGGCGGGCACGGTAATCTCGTAGTCAACCGAGATGTCGTGCATGGCCACATAGTCGACGTGAATGCTGTTGCCCTCTTGCCGGATGGGAGGATTCTTTTCGATCTCTTGCACATCGTTTTGCCGGCTTCCGCGCAGCCACCGATCGCCTACGAAGATCTTTCCGCGGATCACAACCGAGCCCGAACCGCCGGCACGCACTGTCACATCGCCGGAGTGGGTCAGAACTTCGAGATCAACCGGACCGCTGACTTGCAGGGTTTTCTCGAAAGTGCCTTGTGGGGAGTTGGAAGCCAGGGCGACTGTGGTCAGGACTGCGGTCATTGCGAACGCAATCGCGAGCCGCGTGGATAGAGGCAGAGAATGCTTTCGAAATTTATTCATATCGGAGTGACTCCACTGGTGTCATTTCGGCTGCACGCTGGGCAGGATACATGCCTGCGGTCACCGTAATCAACGAAAGGGTCAGAATCGAAGCAATAATCGAAATCGGCGAAACGATGGGATGCGGAACAAAATCGGGCAACGGCAGCGCCTCCATTGCGAAGCAGATGCCCATGCCCGCACTCAATCCGAAAACCCCGCTTACCACTGTCAGCATCGCAGACTCCGCAAAGAATTGACGCATGATGTCGCGCTTGGTTGCGCCCATGGCCTTGCGCGTTCCGATTTCCCGGGTTCGCTCGGTCACCGACACGAGCATGATGTTCATTACGCCGATGCCTCCGAGGCAAAGGGTGACGATCGCCACGCAGCCGAAGAAAATCGTCACCACCCCGAAAATCTTGGCCAGCTGCTTAGCGCCGTCCATCGTATCCCAGATGAAGAGCGCGTCTTTGTCGAGAGGATCGAAATGCCGCATTCGCGCCAGCGTCCGCCGCACTTGCAGAACTGCTGCTTCATGCTCTTCGGGATTCACGACCTCGAACACGATGTCATCCAGGAAACCCCGCGTGATGCCCGCTCCTGCTTTCTCCGGTGGCGGAAAATCGCGCGACACCGCCGAGTACGGGGCAAAGAGATAGTCATTATCCGGCCCGCTATAGTTGGAATTCTGTTTTTTCTCCTGCAGAACTCCAATCACCGAATAAGGTACGCTCTTCACCAATATCGTTGCGCCAATTGCCGGCTGCCCCGGGAATAGCTGGCGGTAGGCTTTTGATCCCAGCACCAGCACCCGCCGCCCATCACGCTCGTCGTCGTTGGTAATGAGCCGGCCTTCGGAAACCTTCAGCGAGCGGAAGTCCTGGTACGAAGGCCACATGCCCACCACTCCCCGGTTGGAGGAGTTGAACTGGCTGACTTCCGGGACCGTGCGCCGCAATTCGGGGCTCACGTTCTTGATCATGTAACATTCATCGCGAATCAGAAGCGCATCGTCGACGTTCAGGTGGATCTCACGCCCGGCGGCGCGGCCGCCTACCTGCGAACTCGTTCTGCCACCCCACACGATGACCAGATCCTTGCCCAGCGTTTCCATGTGCTTCTTCTGATCTACGACGAAGCCGCGCCCCAATCCCACCAGGATGATCACCGAGGCAATCCCCCACACAACGCCAAACATTGTGAGGAATGTCCGCATCTTGTGTGCGCGGAAGGTGGCGATCGCCTGGCGAAGGATTTCAGAGAGAGTCATGTAAGTCGTGATTTACGAGTCTGGAGTCGGGCTATAAAGTTTCAAGGTTTCAAAGTTGCAAGGTTTCAAGGCGATTCCTTTGAGTCAAAGACCTTGAAACTCCGAAACCTTGAAACCTCGAAACGCTGAAACCTTACGCTTACTGCAGCACTAC
>Ga0335076_10000271_pt1 | contig 45763 bp, 41 predicted proteins | sample Lox_Sample_25_FD_206717 | JGI IMG/M metagenome (GOLD analysis project Ga0335076, IMG submission 206717) | Soil microbial communities from Loxahatchee National Wildlife Refuge, Florida, United States - Lox_Sample_2.5 | ecosystem: Environmental > Terrestrial > Soil > Wetlands | place: USA... | reverse complement strand
GGCAAGCCGCTGACTAAGAAGGGCGCGAAACCTCTCAACAAGTTCAAACATTAGCTCGATGGCCTTGGACTGGTCCCGTCAAAGCGCTCACGTGTCTAACAATAAGAGTTCGCAACAGCGCCCCCCTGTATCGACATTAATGTCGTTGGTTGCGCTATCCGGGAGGTCTGCAAGAACGCTGGCCGCTAGATGTCTTCCGCCCGGCGTCAAAGGAGCCCTGAAAACAAGTCCGCTGCGGACCGTAATTGACTCCCTGGAGCACTTGGAAGCAAGGGTATTCAGCCGTGGTCTTTCTGCTAACCGGGTTTTCGAGCTGCCCATTGAATACAAGATCGCAAGTGCGTCGATGTCGATCGTTGTTCCAATCCATGACGCTCCGTCGGTCACAATGCGCTGTCTCGCGAGCTTGGAGCGTGACGCCACAAAGTCCGAGGTTATTCTCGTGGATGATTGTTCTCGGATTACAAAGACCATTGATTTAATCCAACAGTTCAGTAGCCGGAACGGATGGAAAGTCGTTCGAAATGAGGAATCGCGCGGCCATAGCGCAGCATGCGCGGCGGGCGGTCGCTTGGCGAGCCGGCCCTATCTTTGTCTCTTAAATTCCGACACTGTAGTAACGCCATGGTGCTGGCGAGCGATTCAAGAAGCATTCGAAACCGATCTTGCAATCGGCGTAGCCGGTCCGTGTACGAGCTTTAGTGGAGGCAATGAGCAAACTCTCGATATAGCAAGAAAGTGCCGCTTTTACTGGAACGACAATCAAATCTGCGCTTTTGCCGAACGACTAAACGTTGCTCCTCCCCAGCCTGTGATATTCGACTTGCCTTGGGTAGGTGGCTTCGCCTTCTTCATACGCCGCAGTCTCTGGAAGGAACTCGGTGGATTTGATGAAAACTTGGCAGACTATGCAAACGAAGTCGAGCTTTGTATCAAAGTCGCCAAATTGGGGTACCGAATAGTCTGGGTTCGAAGCGGTTATGTCCATCACTTCGGAGGTCAGAGTTACGGGAAGAAAATGAGTGCTCGCGAGATTAAGTCGCGCAATCTGGCAGGCTTACGGTACATTCACAACAAAGATAATTGCCAGTCTCCCACCGAAATCGCGCGACCCCAAGATGGACAAGCTTGCGCAGTTCGATCTGCTCAGGATGTCGCAAATCTTTGAGCCTTTTGCCGAAGAAGCGCTTCCGCGGGTCGTTGATTGCCTGGCGCCCATGGGACAGGAGGGTATACTGAATGAATCTTACGGCCTACCTACGAAAGAACCTTCCTGCAACCGAGTATCGTCGTCTGGTACGTATCGCAAAAGCAGCATTGGGTTGGTGGCACAGAGACGACCTCAGCCGCCTTGCCCGTCTCTTCGGTACAGACAAATGTGGGTCGCATTGGTATACGCAACATTATCAGCGCTATTTCCGGCCACTTCGGAACAAACGCCTGAACGTGCTGGAAATCGGCGTAGGTGGCTATGCGCTCGCCGAGACTGGCGGGGCATCCCTTCGCATGTGGAAGGCTTACTTCCGCAAGAGTCAAATCGTCGGAATAGATTTATACGATAAGAGCCATTTGAGCGAGCGCCGACTGGACATCCGCCAGTGCAGTCAGACCGATGCGGAGGCGTTGCTTAGCCTGTCTAAGGACTATAACGGGTTCGACATAATCATCGATGATGGCAGTCACCTAAACCAGGACATTATTAAGACTTTCGGCATACTTTTTCCTCTTTTACGCGACCAGGGGATATACGTGGTCGAGGATACACAAACTGCTTACTGGCCCACTTGGGGAGGTGGCTTGGCAAATCCGCATTCGTCTATGGAGTTTTTCAAGAAGCTGTTAGACGGTCTCAATCACGTCGAATATCCGCTGGCCAACTATGAGCCAACTTATTTCGACCGTCATATTACAGAGATCGCTTTCTTTCATAACCTTGTGATCATTCGCAAGGGACTTAACAATGAGCAGACGAATGCGACGACATTACTACAACAAGAGATTGCCGCTCTTCAACATACCGAGGCGAGCAACACTCCTCTTACCTCACCAGCCTGGATGCTCTTTGGAACTTCTATAAATGGTCAAGTCGCGGAATAAGATGGTGATGAACTCAGCATTAGCCAGTCTGGCGGTCGCCAATGGCCGATTATAAGCAGCCGCAACCCAGGTTCGTGTTGTTGAAGGGTACTCGGGCGACAACGTTAGTGCGCCGATTACTAGCCAAGACCGTGCCCGCTGCTGTTGTGGATAACATCGATCGAATGGCTGCGAGAATGGTGAGCCTCCATCTCTCCCGCGGCAGAACGTTCGAACAGTCAAGTGAATGCCAAAGCGCGAGCACGCTGATGTCTGTCGTTGTACCCATTCATGACGCTCCCTTTGTAACCAAGCGGTGCCTCGCAAGCCTTGAACGTTATGGCAAGCGTGCGGAAATCATACTGGTTGATGACGGGTCGAGGCTTCCAGAGACGGCCGCCATCATTCGTGAGTTTAGCAATCGTAACGGATGGAATGTGATCTCGAATGCCAGGGCGGGTGGACATAGCGCGGCGTGTCGGGAAGGCGCCAGGGTGGCGAGCCGGCCTTACTTGTGTCTTTTAAACTCCGATACTGTAGTGACGCCATGGTGCTGGCGAGGGATTCAACGGGCATTTGCGGCCGATTCTTCCATCGGCGCGGTCGGTCCTTCTACCAGCTATTCTGGGAACCAGCAAGCTCTTAATGTAGCGATCTATTGCCGCTCCCACTGGAATGACAGCCAGATCTGTGCCTTCGCCGAGCGACTAATGGCCGTCCCTCTGCAGCCTGAGTTGTTCGACCTGTCTTGGATTAGCGGGTTCGCCTTTTTCATACGTCGCAACCTCTGGGAGCAATTGGGCGGCTTTGATCAACATTTACCCGACTATGGCAATGAGGTTGAACTTTGCAGACGGGTCACAAAGTCGGGGTACCGCATTGTATGGGTTCGAACAGCCTATATTCATCATTTGGGCCAGCTGAGTTACAGGGCGACGATGGGCCAACACGAGATATCCCAGCGAAAAGTGGGGGCATTGCGGTACATTGTTGATACCCACAACTGGCAACCTTCCGATGGATCACCAGCCGGCGACCGCCCGGCGCAAAGTAAGTGAGGAGCAACGGCTCTCGACGGAATCGCCAGGCCCCACAAGTGCCGGAACGCGCGAACTTATCGACTGTGCCAAGACGCCGATGACGAAATCGAAAATAGATTGCATTATGCTGAAGCCCCTAGTAAGCGTCATTATAAATAATTACAACTACGAGCGCTTCGTCGGCGAAGCCATTTCCAGCGCGCTTCGTCAGACTTATGACCGAATGGAAGTAATCGTGGTGGATGACGGCTCGAGTGACGATTCCAGAGCTGTTATCGAGGGTTATGGCAAAGAGATTGTGAGTGTTTTCAAAACAAATGAAGGGCAAGCGTCAGCCTTCAACGCGGGATTCTCCAAGAGTTCCGGCCAGATTATCTGCCTGCTCGACGCAGACGACATATTCCTGCCGAACAAAGTCGAAAAAGTTGTTGAAGCTTACAAGAACGATAAGACGGGGTGGTGTTTTCATCCGTTGCAGTGGGTTGATATCATCGCTCGGCCCATCGCTGGTTCGCCTGATCTGCGGTATGCGACTGGGAACTATGATTTTCGGAGGCAATACCTGCGGGGAAAACCTGTTTTTTGGGCCGCTCCAACTTCGGGCCTCACGTTCAGGCGATCACTTCTTGAGAAGCTGCTTCCGATGCCGAAGCACATTCGAATCACCGGCGACAACTATCTCACATTTACCAGTCCCGCTTTCGCGCCGGGCTTCTATATTTCAGAATGCCTCAGTTTACAGCGCGTTCACGGTGCGAACGCATATACAGCGAACGACGATGGGCTGTTCAAAGCCACGGTCCAGATCTCGATCGCTCGGGGACTGCACGATTCTTTTCCTGAGCTGGCACGCCTTGCGAACCGATTGTTCGCGAACGCCCTCGCCGCAAAATGGACCGCCGGCGCTGAGTTCAAGGGACTCTGGGGTGAACTCAGGCAATATTTGGGGGATTGTGCAGTTTCGGAGAAAATCGAGGTCTTGACGCGGATGGCATATCGCATTTTCCGTCCCCGCCGCCCGCGCGTTGCGGCGTCCATCGGCCCCGGGATACGACCGACTCCACTTCGCGATTTGGCAAGCGAATCATCGCTTTGTTCCGAAGAGGTTATGTCCACGACCTCGGAGGGCCGGATCAGGCCGAAAGTGGAATGAAAGTGGTTTACTAATCACACATGCGACAACAGGACAAATGGGGCCAGGGCCTCGACCTGCATTTAAATTGGCAGAAAGTGCTTCTTGAGCTACGCAGGGGATTGCCCACTTAGTATTTTCATAAACCGCAGTTCTTAGCCCGCCCGATCTGTAAGAACGAGAACCCCAAGCAAACATGGCAAGGAAAGGGCTTCAGGCCTGTTCCATAAAAGGTTCACTCAATTTGAGAATCCGATTATTTTCGAAACCAGCGAGGAGAAAAGACAATGAAGATCGCAAAACTATTTTTGCCCGCCGCTTGCGTGCTGGGGCTACTGGCAAGTGCCTCCGCTCAGCTGTCGCAAACCAGACAATCATCCTGGAGCCGGGACATTGCGGATGCGCGCAGCAGCGCCTTGGAAAGTACTTCAACATCAAGTTCCGAGGACGCCGTAACCGTCAACCCAGCCACCGTAACTCCAACCACCGGCACGTACGTGTTTAGTTTCACCATCAGTTTGGCCTCGACCATCAGCACGAGCACCAAGATCGTGTGCAGTGCGAGTATTCTGGTGAGCGGCGATAGTCTCTTGACCAGTGTCCAACAGACCGCGGCAATCGCAGCGACTCGTTCCGGCAGCACTGCCACCTGCACCGTTAATCTCCCATACGCCTGGAGCCTGGGTAGTCCGGCCAGCGACAAAATCACCCCGGTGTACACACTCCAAGCTCCCGCTGAGGGGGCCACGGTGCCGACGCCCTTCCATTATGTCCATGTCGAGGAGCACGCTATCGCGGTGCCAGCCAACGGCGCCACCACTACCGAAACCGTGGCCACCACCTTGTAGCGCGAAGGCAGGCTTTCACCCGCGGCCTGTGGGATCACTGCTGCTTCCAATGCCGCCGAAGTCGCATTCCTGGCGGCGCTCAGGCCGATTGAAGCGCCCGGCGCCTCAGCCCTGTCTGCTGGGCTGGCTGGAAAGCATAGCCCTGCAAGAACCGTAAGAAGCGGCGAAGGGCTAAAGCTCGCGTCGCAATCAGATTTGGCGACTGAATGGGCTTGCGAAAGTGCGAACTTCCGCATTGATACGTTTTTCTTTAGGGGTTCTCCGCTTGTCCGGCAATTCCGCAAATCTTGACCTTTTGCGCGCCTGCGCGGTCCTTTCCGTCTATATCGGACATCTGCTCCGCGCAAACCACATCGACAACATCGGCCCAATTAACGTCCATAACTTCGCACAGACCGGTGTCCTGATTTTCTTCGTGCACACCAGTCTGGTTTTGATGTTATCGATGGAGCGGATGGGGGGAGGCGGGCGCGAACTGGCAACAGCGTTTTATGTGAGGCGGCTATTCCGCATTTATCCGTTGAGTATGCTGGCCGTGATTTTTGTGGTAGTCTTCCGTGTTCCGAGATTTTTCCTGATACTTAACTACCATTGGCTGGGATGGCCGGCGTTCTTCTCTAATCTTGCTCTTACTCAGAACTTAACCCTCAGCCACGATTTCCTGCTGCCGCTATGGAGCTTGCCCCTCGAAGTGCAGATGTATGTGCTGCTACCGCCACTTTTCTTTCTTCTCAAACGATATCCTGGCTGGCGCGTGCCTTTCGCACTTTGGTGCGCTGGCGTCTTTATTGCATCGCTGCAAATTCATTTTCACATCAGCCAACGGCTGCAGCTCGGTGCCTATGTTCCGTTCTTCCTGGGTGGGGTAATTGCATTCGCATTGTCGAGATATCGGCCAGTTGGCCTGCCATTTTGGGGTTGGCCACTTGCAATTGCGGTAGCGTACGCAATCCGTCAGGGTGGTTTCAGGCCAGGCTGGTTTGCCTGCCTTCTGCTCGGAGTGGCAGCACCTCAGTTTAAGGAACTCGCGAACACCCACCTGAGAGCCGTCGCCGCTTGGGTGGCGCGATACTCTTACGGGATTTACCTCTCGCACATCATTATCTTTTGGTACGTATTAGTCGTTCTTGGCCATGCGAACTTGCTCCTCAGAGTTGGCATATGTGCCCTTCTCAGCGTGACGTGCCCTGTTCTCCTTTATCATCTCGTTGAAAAGCCGATGATCAACAAGGGCGTCTGGCTGGCGAATTGGATTGGCAGACGCCGGGGTCCCCGCGTCATTTGCTCTCCGGTATCCGAGAGTGTGGGAGCTTGACCCTGCGTCTGACCGACGAGATCGTTGCGGGAACATCAGTTTCGAGAAATTGCCGAGAAACAGAATCAGATGCGGAAGCAGGGAACACAAATGCCTGCGCGACAGGATATGTCGAGGCCTGACACCATTCGAGTAGCGATCTGCATCTGCACTTTTAGGCGGCAGAAACTGCTTCGCGAGCTGCTCGGCGGTGTTACCCAGTTGACGTTTCGCAAAGTACAGAGGCCGCAAATGCAAATAGTGGTCGTGGATAATGACCAACTGGCGAGTGCTCGGGAGGTCTGCGACACGGCCAGCGTTCCGTGGCCGGTCCGGTACGCGGTCGAACCAGAGTGCGGTATTACTCATGCCCGGAACCGTGCAATTGCTGAAGCCGGTCCGGTGGATTTCATTGCTTTTATTGATGACGATGAGATCCCTTCTGCTCAATGGTTAGACGAGCTGCTTTGGACGCAAGCAGAGTTCAGCGCGGACGTGGTGTCCGGCCCGGTCTCGCCCAGGTTTGCTCAGGAGGTCGCCGATTGGGTAAAGAGCGGAGGATTCTTCGATGCGCGGGTCAGCGCTACCGGCACGCCGCGAAAGACATGTGCCTGCAACAACGTGCTGGTCGCAACCCATGTATTCACCCGCGTGCCAAAATTCGATGACGTATTCGCACTGGCGGGAGCCGAGGACACGGACTTCTTTCTGCGAGCACACCAGGCTGGATACAACATAGTTTGGTCGCAGGAAGCTGTGGTATATGAAGGGGTTTCTCCAAGGCGCGGGACCGTCGCATGGCTCCTGCGCCGAGAGTACCAAACAGGAAACGGCTGGGTTTTTTGTGAAGCCGGGATGAATGGCAGCTTGCGCAATCGCATAGTCAGATTTTCTAGAGCGTGCGGACACGTCCTGATAGGTTCGCTTAGTGCAATCTTGCGACTTTTCATGCTGGACAAGGCCGCTGTAGTGCGTTCCCTTCAGCGAGTAAGTCTGGGAATGGGCATGCTCACGGCGCTGGCTGGCCACAGATTTCTGGCGTACCAAAATGCGGGCACAAGGTCCGTTTAGCTGGGGGAGCCTGGCACTAAGCTTGAGCAGGCTCCGGATCGAGGCACTTCGGCTGACGTCGATTTTTCTTGTCGCCCGGAAGATTGTGTGGACTGAATGAACAGCGTTCTAAAAGAGATCCTGGAAACCGGGCAAGTTTCGGATGGAAAAGAGACGCTTCCATTAACTTCGTTTATGGACGCGCGTGAGGGAGACCTCCTTTCGGAGGTAGTTCGCTTCGTTCGTCCCGCTACGTCTTTGGAAGTTGGCTTTGCCTACGGAGTCTCGACGATGTTTGTCTGCGACGCGCTGGCAAAAATCGGCAAGCCCGCCAGGCACATCGTGATCGATCCATTTCAATTTTCTGAATGGAGGGGTGTCGGACTCAGAAACATTGAGCGCGCGGGCTATGGAAAATTCGTGGAGCTACGCGAAGCGCGGTCGGAAATCGCGCTACCACAACTGCTCGAGGAGAACACCCTATTGGACATGGCGGTCATCGACGGCTGGCACACTTTTGACCATGCTCTGGTTGATTTTTTCTATGTCAATAAAATGCTGCGCGTTGGCGGCGTAGCCGTACTGGACGATTCCTCGATGCCTTCGATCGGCAAACTGGTCGATCACGCCTTGACTTACGGATGCTATCGCATCTTTGGTATTCCAAGCGGCCCCGGTCTTTTTGCCCGGCGGCTGGCTTATTATGCGCGCCTCAAAAGCTCCAAGTGGCCTTCCGCCCTCGCGCTCGAGAAAATTGCCCAGGACGACCGGCCTTGGAATTGGCATAGACCCTTCTGAAGACCAAAGGATAAGAAAGAGCCGAATCAATGGCAGAAAGCGTATCTGTCCTGATCGCCAGCTACAATTGCGCTCGCTTTCTTCCCCAATGCCTGGAGAGTATTTCTGCCCAAACGCGGCAGCCGGATGAAGTGATTGTTGTCGATGACGGCTCGGAGGATGACACCGAAGAGGTAATGCACAGGTTTTCGGGCGTTCGCTACATCCGAAGCGAGCATCAGGGGAAGTCCGCCGCTTTCAATAGGGCTGTAAGTGAGTCCACTGGGGATATTCTGTGCCACCTTGACGCCGATGACTACTGGATGCCGCGGAAGTTGGAGCGCGTTTGCAAGGAACTCGCCGAGCGCCCCACCCTCGGAGGAGTAATTCACGAAACTGAGCATGTCGACGAAAACGGTTGCCCCATTGAAACCGGCTTCAGGCACAAGGCACCCATGAGGCCAACCCTTGTTACGCTCGACAATTCTGAAGGGCGCGGGTTTTTGTATGCAGTGCCCGGAACGAAGAATTTGTCGGCAGGAAATCCAAATACGACAGTGACCCGGAGGGCTGCACTAATCGATCTCTTCCCGTTGTGGCCAGATATGGGTCTTGCGGTGGATGGCATTTTCGTTTACGCAGCGGTTCGGTATGGAATCCTCTATCTGCCCGAGCTGCTGTCTGTTTATAGACATCATGGCAATAATGCATGGTCGGGGAATCCTCGCCGGTCTCAGCACATCATTAAGATGTGGAAGTTTCTGCTTTTCAAGCAAGACTTTCGCAATCATTTATCGCCTCGACAGATTAGGTTATTAGAAGCCAAAATCCTGGAGATGACTGCCTATCACGCAAGTCTGACTGGAGACGACAAACTTCGTGGAGCGATCGCCGGGATTCAGGTTCCGCTCGCTTTACTGCGGAACGGTCTTCTTTTCAATTGGCGGCATCTCGCCCTGCCGCTGATGTGCTTTCTACCCGTCAAAAGGACGGCCTCGCACCTGGGGGAAAAGAATCTGGCTGCTGGCTGCAACTAGGGCGAGTGAGAGGGTTGGCTACTCGCTAACAGCCCTCCGCGGCGAAGAAAGCGTGTTAGGCAAGTCAAAGGTCACATTGCATGCGGCCGATTCATGAATCGAAAGTGGTCTCGATAATGGCGAAATCGCTGATGCCATTCGCCTCGTCCTGCTTAATGCGCATGCGAATGCAGACGCTGGTGCGATACACAGAGCTGGGATCGTCGCTGCTGCAAGGCAAAGGGGCGGGCAGCGGATGGGACATGCGATCGGAGCTGCGAGCTGCCGCCGCCTGTATCACGCGTCCCGATCCCGTTCTGCTCGACGTCGGCGCAAATAGAGGCAAGTGGTCGCGAGGTATGTTGCGGCTATTCCCTGCGACAAAAAGGATGATACTCATTGAACCTCAGAACGACTGCCTTGCGGTGCTGGATACGCTTGAGCTTCCCGGCAAGCTAATAGTCCCTTGCGCCGTTAGCGATCACTCAGGAGAGGAACCGTTTCACACCAGCGGCATGGGTTGTGGGGCAGCATCGCTGTATGCGCGAAACGAGACTTTTTTTGCCGCACGATCGCAAAAAGAGATCACAGTACCGGTTACCACTCTCGATGCGGTGTTCGAGCGGGAGGGGATTCAATACGTGGATTTTGCAAAATTTGACATCGAAGGAGCGGAGTTGTCGGCATTTCACGGAGCCGCGCGCAGCTTCTCGTGTGGCGCGTTTGGCGCACTTTCATTCGAGTTTGGCTCTGGCAATATAAATAGCCGAACATTTTTCCGTGATTTCTGGGCCTTGTTTACAGAGTGGGGATTCGAAGTATTTCGTGTTTTGCCGGGCGGCCAGGTCTTGCGCATCGATCAATACTATGAGGATTTGGAATATTTCAGAGGCGTCTCAAATTACATTTGCAGGAGGAAACCAGGCCGCGATGTCCGAAAGACTTCAATCAAATCGCTTTCGACGCCATCACTCTGCGCGAAAACAGAGTAGGAAGTTGAAATTCATCTGATGAGGTTCGCTCTTATTGACGCATTCATTGGCCATCTTTCAAACGTCTAGGGTTTAGCATGCGTTAGAAAAAATCCCCAGACGATCTGCGGCCAGTACGCCTCGCAAGGATGACCGTTCTCATAATCTAAATACATGAGCACTTCGACTCCGCTGGCGGTTTTCTCGTCAACATACGGCACGCCGGTAAAGCTGCCGCCTTCGGCGGTGCAGAAAGGCGAGGGATTCGGGGGCAGGCCGTCTGTTTGCAACCAGAAATTCAGGTCGTCATCCATCGATGCAAATGGTTCCTTCGTTTTTCCCCAGATGGCTTTGGTTCCTCCGCAACTGGGTACGAAAGTGTCTTTCGCACCATGACATTCAAATAGAGAAACAGGTCCGGAAGGACTTGGCAGTGTAGGATCGGCATACCATAGCTGCCCGGAAAGCGAAGCAATCGCCGCAACAAGATCTCCGGACTCGATTCCAACGCGATGCGCCATGAATCCGCCCGAGCTGGAACCAATTACAAAAACACGCTTCGGATTGATACTATAGGTCCCGATAATTTGCTGGATGTTGGAGCGCAAAAAGCCAGAGTCGTCGGGTGGAGAGGAGGCAGGAAAGAGAAAGTCCATATTGTAGGCGTTCCACATCCAGGACTTCGTCTTCGGATTCCAAGTGGACGTCGGCGCATAGAGCACAAACCCAAAGCGGTCAGCAACATCCTTCCAGCCGCGCAGCCCACACCAGTTGGTCGGCGGATGGGTTCCTGTGGAATCCAAAGTTGTACCGTGCAGGCAGACCACAAGCGCGGGGCTTTGTACTACCGTCGTCGGAACGTAGATCGTCTGATAGTGCTGCTGTGAGGTTGCAACGTCGGTGATTGCAAACAAGAACAGAAGCGTGACCGGGATCGTACGCATTTGCAGTCTCCTTGATGTCATCGGCCATTTTTGGGCTCAACCCACGGCTTTTGGAAGAAACCTTCGCCCATGCGCGGGATGTAGTCTCCTGGTTCCCAATCGAAAGTGCCTCGCCGTGAATCGCGGTAACGATCGTCTCGCACGCGTCAGCCATTTCGCCTTTCTCCCTATTTTTTTCCTCCTGATTCTGCAATGCCCTTTGTCCGGCGTTGCCGCCAGCAAGTTTCGCACAACCATTACCGTTACGTCTCCCCTTAAGTTCACTGTGACCCAAGGCGGCGGAGTTGCGCATACTCGCGCCCTTCTACTAAGAAATACCGGACCGGACAAGGTGGAGTGGACAGCGTCCTCAGATCAGGCATGGCTGCGGTTTCAGCCGGCTTCGGGTTCCCTTGCCCCGAATGCAACAGCTTCGATTGATTTGCTCGCAGATCCCGCAGGGTTCGCGCCTGGAATCTATGTAGCTTCCCTGCAGATAGCCACCCCGAATGCAGAGCAAGATACCTTTGAGGTGACCATGACCGAGCAGCCAGCCTTCGGAGGCCCGATCGGGAGCTCAGAGCGCACGTTTCCGCCAGACTCAGGCATGGTCAACGTACAAACCCAATTCGGCGCCAAGGGAGACGGTCTTAGCGATGATACCGTGGCCATCCAGCAAGCGATTTCCTCCGTAGTTCATCATCCGCAGAGAGGGCCGCGCATTATCTTTTTCCCCGCCGGAACGTATCTGGTATCCCGCCCGATCCTCGAGCGAGATTTGAAGTCGCAATGGAATTCTTTGCTTACGCTTCAGGGCGAAAACCGCGCTACCACGATCATCAGACTCAAGGACAACGACCCCCTGTATCAGAGAGCCACGGCGCCCGCCCAGGTTCTGGTATTCGCATCTCAACATGGCGGGCCGAAGGGGGGAGGGAACTCCGCGTTCGACAATAATATCTTCGATATGACCATCGATGTGGGACGCGGGAACCCCGGGGCTGTGGCCCTTGATTTCCTTGGAAATAACTATTGCGCTCTGCGAAACGTGACTCTGCGGTCAAGCGATCCCAGCCACGCGGGCGCCATAGGGCTTGCATTGCTGCGCTATGCTACCGGTCCCTGTCTTGTGAAAAACGTGGTGATCGATGGTTTCGATTACGGCATCAAGGTGGCCAACAATGAATACAGCCTCACCTTCGAAGGGCTGACTCTTCTGAATCAGAAGCTGTACGGCATACACAATGCAAACAATGTTCTTTCGATCCGCCACCTCTTTTCCAGCAACAGCGTACCCGCCATCTACAATGCAAATGCAGCAGGGTTAGTTGTTCTGATCGGCGGGATTTTGCAGGGTGGCGCCCCCCAATCCTCCGCAATTCAGAACCAGGGGACGCTTTACGCGAGGGACGTTACTTCCTCCGGGTATGCATCGGTTTTACAAGGCCAGGGTTCTGCCCTCACCGAATACAATTCCGGGCCGGTGCTTACCCAGTTTGGAGGGAAGCCATCTTCGTTGAACCTTCCAGTAGAGGAAACTCCCTACTTTGAAGAGCCAAGCCTGAGCAATTGGAAGAGCGTGACTGCCTATGGAGGCGACCCCACCGGAATAAGAGACAGCTCGGCTGCGATTCAGGCTGCACTGGATTCTGGCGCCACTACGGTTTACTTTCCGACAGGTGTGTATGTGCTTACTCGGCCGATTCTCATTCGCGGGAAAGTCCGCATGTTGGAAGGTTTTGACTCATCGCTGAACCCCGCGGGTGAGGGGTTCAGTCATAGCGACAATCCTGCGCCTCTGTTGCGAATCGAGGCGGGGACGGCTGAGGTCACTGTGGACCACTTCAGAATAGGGGCTTACTACCCTCGCCCTTCGCCGGGCGTCATTTTTGTTCAGCAAGATTCGACGCGACCGCTGGTGCTGCTTGATTCCATTATCGGTGGACAACTGCCCGCTACTATCGCCTATCAAAATACGAACCGGGGAACGGGGACTTTGTTCGTGGAAAATGTGGCCGCTGCGCCTTGGCGAATGTTGTTTCCCCAAAATACATTTGCCAGACAAATCAATCCGGAAGCAAACACGACAAAGATCACAAACAAGGGTGGCAAGCTGTGGATTCTGGGCCTGAAAACCGAAGGCGCCGGTACAAACATCGAAACCGAAGTCGGCGGCTTCACGGAAGTGCTGGGTGGCCTTATTTATCCAGCCTTTAAGGTTCCGGCTGACTCGGTGAGCTTCATTGTGCAGGATTCGCGCGCGTCCTTTATCTATGCGGTCAGCAGCTACAGACCGGCTGCTAGCGGCGGCGATTTTCCAATTCAGATCAAGGAGATCCAGCAGGGGATAATCAAATCACTGCCCAGCGCCTCACTTCCTGCGCGAGGGTTCGGAAGAATGGTGGCGCTCTACGCGTCGGGAGATTCTTCATCCGCCAAGAAGCCCGATGGGCCGACCGTTTCACATTGATTTCGTGAGCGAACTTGAGGCCGGCGATGTGACCGGCGTCCCAACAGTTTTGCTGATTTCATTCTCTTGTCCTGAGGAGGTAGTTTGAAGATTGTGGCATACAAGATGCTGAACAGGGCTCTCAGCAGATTCGGCGTACTGATAATCCCTGTGCGTGAAGCTACAAACCGTAATCACTTGATGAACAGGCATAACCTGCGAAAGCAGGACGTTCTCCGGGTTAATGAGGCGTTGAACGGTGGCCTGCGGCGGCATTTATTGAACAGCGGAAAGACGCGATGGCTCGAGATCGGCTGCGGAGGCACGCTGGAAGAGGGTTTTCATTATATCGATGTCTTCCCTGAAGGCATCGTCGATCAGTCATTCCGCAGCAGGTATTCGCGAATTGATATTCTCAACGCAAGCACTCATGAGTTGGAACAGCTTGGGCGCTTTGATCTCGTGAGGATGCAGCACGTGTTCGAACATTTCACGCCCGAGGACGGAAAGCGAGTATTGGAGACAGTGGGCTCATTGCTCGATCCCGGCGGCTACTTACTTATTACGACTCCTGACCTGCGCGTTCATGCGCAAACTTATCTGAACGGCAGCTACAAAGACAATGCGCCTATGGAGCCCTATAACCAATATGCTCGCACGCGCATTCCCGAAGATGCTCCGAACAGTTTCTATTTTTCTGTATTTGCTCACAGCCTGCCATATGAGAAGCATCTCTGGTGCTACGATTTCGAGGGGCTGGAATACCAATTGAACCGCACCGGCCTGTTTGACGATATTCAGGAGATAGGCTGGGAGCATGCGCTCGCTGCCTGTCCCTTCACACATAACAGACCGGAGCACGATGTCTGCGTATTAGCGATAAGAAAGTAAGGGTTGAGATCTCGGTCACCGGATTCCTGACCGGGGTTGGTCTGGCTGACGACCTTCTTCCTTCATGCTCTCAGCTGGCCTTTCGGTCCGCAAGCAAGGGCCAATGCTGCTTGAAGAGGTCGGCCGGCTCGCTGACCAGGACTTTGTCTTTTTGTGCAGCGGTCGCGATTCGCCCTTCTAACTCTTCAATCTCGCCCGGATCTATTCTGGCCCTGAGGTCGTTGATGAGCGCCCGGCTGCGTTGCCTTACCGCGCTTGAATTTTCCTCGGCCATCCTCAGCCAGTAATATGCAGAGTGGCCATTTTTTTCCATGCCATGCCCGTCAAGGTGCGCCAGTCCAACAACGAGTTGGGCTGCAGCGTAGCCTTCTTCGGCGGCCCTGAGATAAACCTCGGGTGAATTGCCCAATCCTGAGGCCTTGAGACCCACTGCGCCACTGGAGCCCTGGCCCTCTTTAAGCAATAAGAAAAGTAATTCCACCCGGTTTGAGACGCCCAATTTTTCAAAGACATGAGACAGGTAATTCTTCACCGTGTGCTCGCTGAGTCGCAATTGATCCGCAACTTGTCTGTTGCTGAAGCCCTGAGCAGCGCGTTCCGCCACCTGAGCCTCCCGTTTTGAAAGCATACCCACTTTGTCGTTATCGACTCCGTCGCACGATGGCGCGCTTCTCATTGCCGCAAGCAGATACTCTGCTTCCGTACTGCCGGCCCAGATCTCCCCCCGACTAACACGCTCGACGCAGGCGCGGAATTCACTCAAGGGGCTGCTGCGACAGAAAACCCCTTTAGCACCACAGCGAAACGCTGCCACAACGGGATCTGGGGCACTGAGCTCCAACAAACTGACGATATGTATGTCGTGATAATGGGCATTTATGGCACGGGTGATTTGGAGACCCCTTCTGGGGTCACCGTCAAAGTCGGCGCTAATCACGGCGACGTTGGGCCTCCGCGCACTGACCGCCGACAGGGTTTCTACCGGGGAAGTAACTCCAACCGCCTCAAATTGGGAATTTCGGCCTAAAGATTCCGCAAGCAGCTGACTCGCCATGCGATTTCGGTCGGCGATCAGAACTTTGGTCGGCGGTTCACATTGAGAGCAGCTCATGGAGGACATTAGCCACCTCTTGGGGGACAGCTGCATCTTTGGATTCAACCGGCTGCTCGCCTCGGGACGTGGCTCAAAATGATGGTCTCGCCACGAGCTTCACGCGGCATCGGGCAAATTTACCGAACCCCTCCGCCGCCCCATCTGAAATTGCCTGCCCCGGGAGTAACAGTCGTAGATCGCTACCTACCGACCGAAAACTCCGGTCTAGTTCGCCCATAATAGCTACTCTTTGTGAAATTTCCGTGACTTCAAGAAGAAAAATTAACGACAACTGTGTGAAAAACCGTCCAGGATCTCTTGAATCTGTTCTTCAATTTTTCGCAAGATGTTGCCGGGGCGGTCTTGGCAGCTGCTGAACGCGCCTAGGCGGGTTGGAATGCGTATCCCGCTCCCCGGATGGTTCTCAGACGAGTCGGGTTCAGCGGATTTTGTTCAATCTTGCGACGAAGCCGCCGCACGCAGGCGTCGACGCTGCGTGGTTCCACGTAATAGCTTCCCCAGACGGCATCGAGTAGCTGCTCACGCGTGAGTACCCGGCCCTGATTCTGCACAAGATAGTACAGAAGCCGGAATTCAAGGCTGGTAGTCACGACTTCCGTGCCACAGACCGAAATTCTCATGGACGCCGGGTCGATCTCGATGCCTTCCGTTCTGATCGCAGGACTTGATGTCCCCAACCAGGAAAAAACAGAGGCCAGTGAATTGGGAGCCCCGGGGTTAGACTCCTGCTGCGCGAAACGACGCATCACAGCTCGCACTCGCGCTACCACTTCCCGGCAGCTGCACGATTCCGTAATGTAATCGTCCGCACCCGAGTCCAGCCCAAGAATGCGTTCCTCTTCGGAAGCCGTTGCAGCAAGAAGAATGAGCGGAGTTCGAGCAAAGGACCTGAGACACCGGATTCCACGGCACAACTGTAGTGCATCTTCCCACATCAACATACTTTCAATAATCACTGCGGAGGGGCGGAGCTGCTTCAATCGCGGAATCAGGTCGGCTTCCATCGAAAGCTTGCGGACAGCAAAACCCTCGCGCTCAAACTCGTCCCCCGCAAGTCTTGCGGCGCCGCGTTCGCGCTCTAGAATGCAGATCATGGGGACGCTGCCCGTCTTGGGCGGCAGCATATCTTTTCGATGATTAAGTATTCCTCCGTTTTGCGTAACGTACATGAACCCACCCAGGCCGGCAATCTTACCCTCTCAGTTTCTGCGCTCCATCCAACTTCGATGCCCTCAGCGGTTCCGTTTCCGCTCAGCGAGCTGTGGTCCGATCAGGGCTGGGTTGCTTGTGCCCTTAGAGACCTGCATTCGCGCAAAAACAATTGAAATCCGGAGACAGAGAACGAGAACAAATAAATCGATGTCGAACTGCTTCTACCGTTCGGCGGTAAACTCTAAACCAAGAAACGTTAGAATATGGCTACAGGAATATGAACGGGATATTAATTCTTAGTAGACGACGCTCACCCGATTCTGCCGTGTCAAACCAAGCTGCCTGCCGGATCGCCCGTTAACCACCGCTAGCGGCAATGGCGATTTTGAAACCGCGATGAGCACATCAGGAATTTCTGGCGTGGAGCTAAACGGGGCGACGACCACCAACGAGTTTAGTTTTGTCCAAGGGTCATCGGACGGGCAATCTGTGAAGTTCATGGACGCGGCAGCACATCGCGACGCCCCAGCCTGAGGGCCTCCGCTGGAATTTAACCGAATTGTAATGTCTGCGTAACAATTTAGGTGTATTGATTTGAGCCACCGGAAGTCCGCTCGGCAAGCCGAGTTCGTTCATTCGTTAAGGGTTGCGACAGAGATTTCCACTCGAGGTGAGGAGAGGACCATGAGCAGAGCAATTCTCCCTGGATGTATCTTGGCACTCTTACTTTGTGCGACTCTTCCCGCTCACGCTTCAGGCATCCTGCTGGACTTTCGAGGACTAAAAGATCAAGAGGCCGTGGACAACTTTTACAATGGCGGCACCGGCGGTGATGGCTCCACTCGCGGCTATAATTTCGGCATTACGTTCTCATCAAACACCTTGGCCCTTAAATCCTTCTTGCAAGCTGGCAGCGGGAATTTCGTCACCCCTCCTCTGGGCGCTCCGGCCATCTTCTTCGGCGCTTCTAACGGGATCATGAACTCCAGTGCCGGTTTCAACACCGGCATACAGTTCTTTTATGCCGCCGGGGCAACAGCGACGGTCACGGTGTACAGTGGGGTCAATGGACAAGGAAGCGCCTTGGCCACTATTACGCTTTCGCCAAACGCGGGCGGAAGCTGTGGCGGAGCTTCGTTCTGCACATGGACGTCAGCGTCCCTGGGTTTCACCGGAACGGCCGAGTCAGTTGTCTTTCACGGATCGCTTCCTAATCAATTCGGGGTCTCAGAGGTTACGGTTGGCAGCACACAAAGTGCAATTCCGGAACCCTCTTCGTTTCTGCTAGTTGGCACTGGCCTGGTTGGCCTCTACGGCAGTGCCCGTTCTCGCCTTGCGCGGCCACCGCGGAGTCATTTAGGAGGATAGAGCGAATTAGCAATACGGGCGTCCGCGTTCCGTTTCCCCCGGCAAGTTCCCCCCAGCAGCGTACAAATCGCGAGAGTTACGACATTGGAAATGCCGAGTCACACATACCTCAGCGACCTCTGTCAAAATTACAAACGAAAGTCGAGCTAGAATTGTAAAATCTGGCAAAGGGTAGCATAGATGTCGCTGAGTCGTCGTCTTCGATACCCGGACGGAATTCGCCGGTTTGTCCGGGTGTGCGCGGCCTTGGTCGCGCTTGGGGCAGTTCAATCAGCTTGCCAGACGGCGATTCCGTCGGGCACCATACTTCCCGTCTCTTTGCGTTCTTCGCTGAACTCACACAAGACCAAAGCTGGGGAAACAATCACAGGCCGGATCACGCAGGACGTTCCTTTGCCGGCAGGCCTCAAGATTAGGAGAGGGGCTAGAGTTGTCGGCCGTGTAATCGCGGTGGCTCCGGCTACCAGCACGGGCGGCGCGAGAATCACACTCAAGTTCGATACGCTTCAATCTTCAAAACATTCGCTTCCGGTCGTTACCAATCTCCGCGCCATCGCCTCGATGATGGCCGTGCACGATGCCCAGCTTCCCCTCAACGGCCCGGACAGAGGCACCTCTGAGAGCGCCTGGACGACAGACCAGATCGGTGGCGAAGTTGTTTATCGTGGAGGCGGACCCGTGACAAACGGTGAGCAAGTCGTCGGCAGGCCAGCGCCCTATGGTGTTCTGGTGCGTGTGAGTTCGAAAGCAGCGGCAAAATGTCGCGGCGATGCCGACGGTAATCGACTGCAGGCATTGTGGGTGTTCTCTTCGGATGCTTGTGGGGCTTACGATTTTCCGAATCTCGCGATCGTTCACGCCGGACGGAGCAAGCCTGTTGGCGCGATCACCCTGGCGTCTCATGAAGGCGATTTGCGCGTGCCCGCTGGGAGTGGAATGCTCTTGCGAACCGAATTTTCAAATCACTAACGTGGCAGAGATAACCGCTTTCGTCTTAGCCGGCGGCCAAAGCAGGCGAATGGCTGAGGACAAAGCGTTTGTGGTGCTGGCGGGCCGCAGTAATTACAGTGCTCGAAAACGAGCGAAAATCAAAGTAGCCCACTACCACGGCAGCAAGCCGTTACCACGCCAGAAGCCCCATCAGGGACAGGCCCGACAATCGAGCTAAAGAAATACGGCACAGGCAAGCGCAAATCTAGACAAAATATCAGATTAGATATAATCTAATCTTTCCAATGTATGCCGATGCTGTTAAACGGTCCCTGGAGGCCAGTGGGTTGCGCTGCACCGCGCAGCGCTACGCTGTGATCGCCTTCCTCATGGACCACAAGGGGCATCCCACGGCGGCGGAAATCTTCAAGGCCGTGAATCGCGTGGATCCGCGCTCTTCGCGGGCCACAACCTATAACAATCTGCGGGACCTGGTGAAGGCAGGTCTGGTGCGCGAAGTGGCCGTCGAAGGTCGCGCCGGGCGATTCGATCTGCAAGGCATGCGCCACCATCACTTCATCTGCGACCGCTGCGGAGAGGTTGAGGACGTGGATTGGTACGACGTACCCAAGCCCGCCTCCCGTTCTCTCGGCAAACGAATTGTTCGCGAGTGCCAGCTCATTTTCCGTGGGCTCTGCACCAAGTGTGCGGCGCGCCGCGCATCGCGTTAAGTTTGGAGATGTAGTTTGAACTAATTCAAAGGAAAAAACTTATGGAAAACACAAGTCACATGGAAAACACGCTCGCCTCTTCATCAGGAACTGTTGTCCCCGAAGACCAGAGGAAAAATACGGATGCAGCCAAGTGCCCGTTCAACCACGCAGCTTCCACTCCCACCAACCGCGACTGGTGGCCGAATCAGATCGACCTTTCGGTCCTCCACCAGCACTCAAAACTTTCCAATCCCATGGGCGAGGAATTCGACTACGCCAAGGAATTCAAGAGCCTCGACCTGAATGCCGTGATCAAAGACCTCAATGTCTTGATGACCGACTCACAGGATTGGTGGCCGGCCGACTTTGGCCACTACGGCGGGCTGTTCATTCGCATGGCGTGGCACAGCGCCGGCACCTACCGCATCGGCGACGGCCGCGGCGGCGCCGGGTCCGGGCAGCAGCGCTTTGCGCCGCTCAATAGCTGGCCCGACAATGTGAACCTCGACAAGGCGCGCCGGCTGCTCTGGCCGATCAAGCAAAAGTACGGCCGCAAAATTTCCTGGGCCGATCTCATGATTCTCGCCGGCAACGTCGCCCTCGAGTCGATGGGCTTCAAGACCTTCGGCTTCGGCGCCGGGCGGGCGGATGTTTGGGAACCCGAAGAGGAAATCTTCTGGGGTCCGGAAGGCACGTGGTTGGCCGACGAGCGCTACAGCGGCGACCGTGATCTGGAGAATCCGCTCGCTGCCGTGCAAATGGGTCTGATCTACGTGAATCCCGAAGGCCCGAACGGCAAGCCTGATCCCGTGGCCGCGGCCAGGGACATTCGCGAAACCTTCCACCGCATGGCCATGAATGACGAAGAAACGGTCGCCCTGATTGCCGGCGGGCATACCTTCGGCAAAACCCACGGCGCTGCCATTCCCGCTGACTACGTTGGCCCCGAGCCTGAAGCTGCTGACATCCAGGACCAGGGCCTGGGATGGAAGAATAAATTTGGCAAAGGTTGTGGCGCTGACACCATCGGCAGTGGCCTGGAAGTCATCTGGACCCAGACGCCGACCAAGTGGAGCAACAACTTCTTCGATAACCTGTTCAAATACGATTGGGAGCTGACCAAGAGCCCGGCCGGCGCGCATCAGTGGACGCCCAAGAACGCCGCGGGCAAAGGGACCATCCCCGATGCACACGATCCCTCGAAGCGTCACGCCCCAACCATGCTGACCACGGATCTTTCCTTGCGGTTCGATCCTGCGTACGAAAAAATTTCGCGGCGCTTCTACGAGCATCCGGACCAGTTCGCGGACGCATTTGCCCGCGCCTGGTTCAAGCTCACTCACCGCGACATGGGCCCGATCGTTCGCTATCTCGGCCCGCTCGTTCCGAAGGAGCACCTGCCGTGGCAAGATCCTATCCCCGCGGTGAATCATCCGCTGGTAAATGAACAGGACATTGCTGCTCTGAAAGCAAAAATCCTGGCGTCGGGCCTGTCGGTTTCTCAGTTGGTCTCGACGGCCTGGGCGTCGGCGTCGACGTTCCGCGGCTCTGACAAGCGCGGGGGAGCCAACGGCGCACGCATTCGCCTCGCGCCGCAAAAGAACTGGGAAGTTAACCAGCCGGCAGAGTTGGCGAAGGTGCTGCAAAAGCTCGAAGCGATCCAGAAAGAGTTCAACGCTTCGGCCTCCGGCGGAAAGAAGGTCTCGCTGGCTGACCTGATCGTCCTCGGCGGCAATGCAGCGATCGAGAAAGCCGCGAAGGCTGCTGGCTTCGACGTGAAAGTTCCATTCACCCCGGGTCGCATGGACGCATCGCAAGAGCAAACCGACGTTGAGTCCTTCGAACCGCTCGAACCAAAGGCCGATGGCTTCCGCAACTACATCCGCGGCAAGCAGCGCCTCTCGCCTGAAGAGCTGTTGCTGGATAAGGCGCAATTGCTGAGGCTGACGGCGCCTGAGATGACGGTTCTCGTCGGCGGCCTGCGCATGCTCGGCGCGAATTACGGGAAGTCAAAACACGGCGTCTTCACCAAGCGGCCAGAGACGCTGACCAACGACTTCTTCGTCAACCTGCTCGACATGGGCACGGTATGGCAGCCCTCCACTGAATCCAATGGTTCGGGAGCTGTGTACGAGGGGCGCGACCGGAAGACGAACCAGGTCAAGTGGACAGCCAGCCGTGTTGACCTGATCTTCGGTTCGAACTCGCAGTTGCGGGCGCTGGCCGAAGTCTATGGATCGTCGGACGCGAAGGAGAAGTTCGTGAAAGACTTCGCGGCGGCGTGGACCAAGGTGATGAACCACGACCGGTTCGAGGTGGCCGCATCGCGGCAATAGCAATGCCTTGCCGTAGTAGCGTTGCAAGCGGTTGCGCCCCGAAAGATTGTAGGCGGCGATTCGCCTCCCCGGCTGTGACGGATGATGAACATGGATTCAGGTTGATAGTGCGCGCCCTGCAAAAGCGCGCAGGGTGCGGCAGCGTCATATGAGAAGAGGGACAGAAGAATCTTCGGAAGGATGGCCCCCAGGCGTGCCGATAGAGAGCGCGTAGCCGAATCCGGCTATGGCACACTTTACGGCACACCTGGAAAAATCAGTTAGAGACAACTGGTAAGTGATTGAAAAGTGGTGAGCGCGGAAGGAATCGAACCTTCAACCTACTGATTAAGAGTCAGTTGCTCTGCCAATTGAGCTACGCGCCCGGGAAAGTCGTGCGGGAAAAGACAATTCGTGATTATAACATTGGATCTTTCGTCCGCCGGACGGCATGGAGCAACTTTGAGGGAAAACGTCTGGCGCAATCGGTGGCAACATTGACGGGCGAGACGCCCGCCCTCCATCGATCACATGTTCGCGGCATTTTCACCGCAACTTTTTCCGGCCACGCGGGTTGCGGCCACAGGAGGTCTTCCATGCAACGATCGATGCGCTTCCTGGGTCCACTGGCTGCGGTCACCTTGTTCTCTGCTTTCCTGTACGCCCAGACTTCCCTTCCGCGCACTCCGTCTTTGGGAGCACACCCTACAGCTTCGCCGAGAACTGGACAGCCCCGACAAGTTCCCTGTTGGCAGCAAGCCGGAATCTCAAAGTCCACTATGGACCAGCGGAAACAGATCCAGCAGGATACGCGCTCGCAAGTGGAGGCAGTGTGCGCCGATTCTTCTCTTACTCCGCAGCAGAAAGCGGCGAAGATTCGCGAGATCCGCCAGCAGGCGCACCAGGAATCTGAAGCTCTGATTACGCCGGAGCAGCAGCAGGCGATGAAAGCCTGCCAGCAGGAGCGAGCCGCCAATGCTCCACCGCATCCCGCGGCTCCGCATCCGCCTCATGTTGCCGTCGGACCATGCGGGGAAACGCTTCCCACGCCGGCAACGCCTTCGAAGGAGCCAGTTCCGCAGAGCCCAGCTCCGCAGAGCGAAGAACAGCCTCAATAAGAAAGAGTTTTAAGGTGCAAGAAGGATTCTCGCGGAAAGAAATTTGTGCGAGGCGGGGGATCGCTAAGGCCGCTGGCGGACATCGGCAGCCAGCGATGGGGCCGCTTCCGACACACGGCCACTCGGGCGGCGCGGCGGAGCTTCCACTTCCACGGGAGGGCGGCGCTCAACTGTGCCAAGGATCGGCACGTCCCATCCCTCTTCATGCGAAACCGCCACAAAGTTTTGTTCGGCGCACAAAGTCTCAACCAACCTGCGCTGCCAGGGACGCAAAACCTGGAGCGGCAGAGTTTCGAAGTGGCGGAACATCCATAACAGATAAAGCCGCTGTTTGAAGGCGGGCTTCAGATAACGGGGACCCAAAGGCGTGAGCACGCGCAGCACGCCGTCCGAGAGCTTATCAATCCACATGGCCGAACCACCCGAACATCTTGGCTTTCCTTTAATGTAAGAGCCACAGCAATTCAGGGGCCGCCATTATTGCACTGAATATGAGGCATTTGCATTAGAAATCTGCGATTTTCAAAGGATTTCCGCAGTCGACCGACCCTCCCGGCCAGATCAGGTGAAGAATTTGCCTAGCCTCAGCCGGAAATCTCGGGCAGAGCCTGGATGCTGCGGATGACGGCGGCGATGCCAAAGTCACCGCCCTCTTCGCTGTCCTCGACCCGCACCACCGAGGTTCGGCAGCAGACCCAGCGCTGCTCTCCTCCGCTGAGCTCGGGGGGCATAACCAGCACCAGCTCCAGCTCACTTCCAACCTTGAGTTGGGTTTCTGTGTAGAGAAAAATCCCGCTTGTACTGAAATCGCGGGTGTAGCCGGTGGTGCGGCATTTGCCCTGATGGGCCTGGATGGTGACCGGCAGACTGGCCGCCAGGCGTGGCTGGGACCGGCGTTCGCGCTTGGCTTCGGACACGGCAGGGGAGATTACCACAGCCCCCGGCCTGGCGTAGAGCCGATTCTTGAGAACGGGCTTACTCGCCCTCGGGCCTGCGGGAGCGCGCCGCCGGGACTACGAGGGCCTGCTCCATGGTCGGTGTGTTCATGGCCCGCAGCCTCACTTCCACTTCATGTCTCTTGTCGGTTGAGCCGGCCGAGGCATAGGCCCGGGAGAGCAGTTCCAGTGAGTAGGGGTTGTCCATATCCTCTTCCAACTGGGAGATGGCATCGTCGGTCTTTTGCTGGCTCATCAGCCAGGTTCCCGCAGCTCCATGATAGGAACTTTGGATCCGCTCATCCCGGTTGGCAGCGGCCATGGTCTCAAGCTGCTTCACGCTTTGTTCCGCCAGGTCTTTTTGCCCTGCTTGAATCGCCCGGGCCGTGCGGTAGCGGAGGATTCTCGCCTTCTCTTCGTCGTGTTCAGACTGGGCGAGATTTGCCGAGTGGCCCAGGGCATCTTCTGCCAGTTGCAAATCCTTCAGCGCAATCGCGTCATCGGTCTGATACAGGCTCATCATGCGGTATGCCTTGGCCTCTTCCAGATCAAGGCCGGTCGCATGAGCCTTTTCCGCGGTGGCAGTGAAGGCCTTGTCTGCTCCCGCAAAGTTGTTTTCCCGCACCCAGGTCTGGTCGCGCTGCAACCGGTAGTCGAGACGGTCCCCTTCCGTAGTGGCCATGGCCAGGGCCTTATCGTATTCCAGCCGGGCCTGGGACTGGTCACCCATCAGCGCGTAGGTGTCGGCTATGCCCACCTGGGAAGAAACAAACTCCGGGTCCAATTTCAATGCGGCACGGTAGTGTTCCAGCGCCGCGTCGTAGTTGCCCGACATACGCACGATCTCGGCATAGGAATCCTGCGGATTGGGCTGCCGCGGAAGCACCGCCACATAACGATCCATGGCGGCGATCGCCTTGTCGAACTCGCGCTCCTGCGCGTAGCAATACGCGAGATCGTTGAGCGCGGGAGCATAGTTCTTGTCCAGGGTCAGCGCATGCTCAAGCAATTTTTCCGCCCGCTCGTGGCTGCTTCGTTCCATGATCCAGTTGCCTGCGACGTCAAATAAGAGCGGATCTTTAGGGTACATCTCGAGCAGGTCGTTCAATGCCGCAATGCCGGCAAGATAATTGCCTTCCTGAACGTTGGTGATCCACTGGATCATGAGTTGCTCGCCGGGAGTCGCCTTGGGCGCCAAAGCCTTGGCTCTCCCACGGGCCCAAGCCGCTTCGTCGGGATTGTGGCTGTTGAACGCGATCCAGGCATAAGCCAGGGCGAAGTTCGGGTCGGCTTCAATCGCGGACCGCCATCCAATGTTGGCCCGTTCCAGATAGAAGTTGGTGTAGTCTTCAATCGCGCGCTGGTACAGGTCGCGCGCCTTGGGCGAAGATGTCGTCACCGGAAGCGTCCTGGTCGTCCCGGGCTTGATGTGATGGGCCAAAAGCGGCACGACGAAGAACAGGCAGAGCAAGAGAGCGAAGTAATGGGTGCGGCGCATGAAATCTCCCAAAATGGGAATTTACTCAGGCCAACGTACCACCGAAGGTCAGGACTCCCAAGTTACCGGGGTGTAAGTATATGGGGCGGAAAAATCTCTCTATCCCGCAGGTCCGGTTTGAGATAAGATGTTGTGCTGCTTGGTCTTGTGGAGGGTAGGATGCCCCGATGGATCGCTTTCGATGACGAAACAGCTGAAGCGGTGATGAGCCGGTTTCGGCGTGGCGCCGCCGAGATTCGCGAGGGAGATCCGCTCGACGCAGCCCTCGACCTCGGCCAGCCCAGCCTGATCATTTTGCCTTCCAATGTCCCGGGAAGAGTGTTGGTGGCGCGTTGTACCCCGAAAGCCTCCGAGCCTCGCCGGACACCGGAGAAACCCGCCCTGCCGATGGAGATCGCTTCCGACCGGAAACCGCCCGTGCAGCCTCCAGCGCAAGCCCAGCCCCGGAAGTGGTGGCGACGGCGCAGCGCGTAAAATCGGCCATCAGCCATCAGCCTTCAGGTCACCCGAAGCACAGCGAACCTAACGGCTGGGGTATGCATTTGCTCGGGCATTCGAGCGATTTAGCTGATGGATGAGAGCTGATAGCTGAGAGCTAAAACGTAAATGCCACACCGCCACGCACACTACGCGCGGCCTGGACCAGATAAACGGTGCGACCGTCCTGTCCCATCACGGGGACATACCCTTGCGCGAGAAGATTGCGCAATTCGACGACGGCTTCCATGTGGCAAGGCAGGAAGCCGGTCCCGGGAATCGGCTGCCGGACAAGGATGTTCAAATAAGGTTCAGCCTGTCCGGGCGAAGCGTTGAACCAATCGACCGGAGTCAGTGCCGGTCCGCTGGTCCAGCGATAGGAAGCGACCCAATGAGTTTTAGCTCGTGGGAGCGTTCCATTGACTTTCCCGGCCACGGCGTGCCGATCATGCACTTGCATGTTTTGCCGCGCGTCCTGCAAGTTGTCGTTGGGTCTTGCCAGGTCGAGGACGCCACCATAGCTGTAGTCCACCGTGGCGGTGAGGTCGGAAGCCAGCTTGCGCTGGAGCACCAATCGCATGCCCTCGGTATCCAGGCCGCGGCCACGGTAGGTAAAGGTTCCGGAATAAATATCCGGCAGGACTTCCCCGCCCTCCGCACTCAGCGTTCCCACTCCGGTCAGCGCGGGATCGGTGACGCGGTCGGAATAAGCCGCCAGCTGCAGCTGCGTCTTGCCCGATCCGACGCGATGTGAAATTGAGAGTTCATTATGATGCGCGTGTTCGATGGTGGCGGCGAACTGAGCCATACTCACTCGCGCACCGGGCTCGCTCAAATCGGCGGGAGCTGTGTCGAACCCCTGGTCCAGCCCCGTGTTGGGCCGGGAACTCGCGTAGCGATATTCCAGCACCGTGTCCGGCGAAAGATGGAGGTCCGCGGAGCCGAACGGACTGAAGGCGGTGACGCTGCCGAGGAACTGGATGGTTTGCAGTTCGCTGCCGAAGTGCAATTCCACCACATCGCCGAAAGTGAAACTGTCGGTGGTGGTGAGCGCCAGCGATTGGAATGTCGCGCTGCGAAGATTGATATCGGGCGCTTCCAGCCTCCGCATCGTCACTGTGACCTGAGGCTCAGAACCGTTCGCCAGCATGTGTCGGTAGGAGGCGCGCAGGATTCCGCCGGGGGAACCATCCCCATAGCCCACGCTGCCGCCCAATCCCAGCGTGCCGGCCGAGAAAATCTGCTTCTCCAAGGAGAAGCCTGTGCTCATGTCAGAGGTGCTGCCAAAACCCTCGGAAGGCGAGCCGGCCAGGAAGGAAACGACAGCCTTCAACTGATGGTCGTCATTGCCATCTTCAGATTTTTGCCCTTCGTCTGCCGCAGCCACCTGCGGGTCATTTGAAAGCATGCGGAGAATCGGCCGGTTAGCCGACGACCGCAAGACCCATTTCCAGTCGCCTTCATCCGCGGGCCCGCGACGCGGACCCAGCTGAATGGCTTCGAACAGCGTGTTCAGCGTGATGTTGACTACCGCAGTGCCCCCGGCGGTAAGACCAATCCGCTCCTGCAATGCAGGAAGGAATGAAGGGGCCGAGACGCGCAGGCTATAGATGCCCGGCACCAGGCCCGCAATCGAATAGAACCCATTTTCGTTGGTGAAGGCGCGGCGCGACGCAGCCGCGGATCCCAGAACTTCAACCACCGCACCCATCTGCGGTATTCCGGCCAGATTGCGAACGTATCCGGTAATCGAACTCGGCTGTAGCTGGGCCGCGGCAGGCAGCACCAGTCCCAAAATGAGTGTCAGCGCCCCGAGCCGATACCCGAGCTTTCCAGACATAACTCCCGCCCCCTTTGCGGGATGCCAAGCCAGCGGCTACTCTACGGCAAACGTCACCGAGGGATCCACTGTCTGTTTGGAAACGTTGTCGTTCACTTTGATCTGAATGCGATAGGTTCCCGGCTCCAGATTAGTGGCCGAGAGGCTTTTTTCCAGCGTTATCTGGTCGCCCACATTACCCATCTGGTCCGTCGACTCCACCGTGTGGATCACCGGCTTGTTGGTGGTTGCGTTGACCACATTGTATTCGACCGTCGCCGACGGCTTGTGCGTCGTATCATCGACCCCCAGGTTGTAGACCTGCATCCAGAAATTCAGTTTCTGATTGCGTTTGAACGTGACCGGTTTGCCATCAGAAGGCGGCACACGTGGCCGGACTTTCGTAGTGCCGATTACGAAGCTTCCCGTGCCCACATCGCGCGTGGCCACCGGTTCCATCTGATCTGCCACGATCAGAGAGGATGTTGCCAATCGGTCATCAGAAAATTCCGGCACTTGCAGCCCTTTGCTCCAGGTGCCCTTGCGGTCTCCGTTTACATCTTTTACGACGATATCGAGGCGGTAGCGTCCGGGACGGAGGGGTAGCGCCTTCCAGTAAACCGAGGCATTCTCCGCCGTCCTCGCCAGCAGTTCAGGAGGCACATCCACCTGCACGGTATCCTCAAAGGTCTGCGCGATCTTGCCGGTCAAGGTGGTGGCGCGGCCGAAAATGTTCACCGTTCCGCGCTGCACGCCGTCTTTATTCACAAACGTGATGTCGCGGTTTTTCACCTGGATCGTCACCGGAACCAGCACCGTGTCACTGGTGACTTTGACGAAATCTGCCAGTACGTCAAATGGCATCAGATTATAGGTCATTTTGTGAGAAACCACTTCTTCCAGGTCTTTAAATTTCACCGGAGGCGGCGCCTGCAGCTTGGCGAATTGCTCGAGCCGGTCGAATTCTTTCGATTGCAGATCCTGGTTAAATGGACCCGCGCCCAACCGCTCGATCCCACCTGTGTTGAAGCGAGACGCTTTGTCCGCCATTCCCATTTGTTCGTAGTACGTCAGGCCGGCCCCGGGAACATTCAGCAGCGCGTCTTTTTCCGAGCGATCCATGGTCATGTGGTAGTCGCCACACATGCATGAATCTACGAACTCGATAATAACCTCCTGTCCAATACCTTCAAGGTAACGATAGCGCCAATCTTCAAACGGATACGTCGAAGTTGTGCCGCCGCCCTCTTCCGTGGGCCGGTCGTAGGTGCCGCCGGAGGGGTGTGAGTCAATCTCATCCGGCTGACCATACATAATGTAAATCCGACCGCGGTCAGTCTTCCATCCCGGAATGCCCGCGGCGTAATGCTCGTTGGCGTAGGCGATCCGCCGGTAATGTTCTTCTTTGAATTCGTTCTCAACCGTATCGGGCGTGGGGTCGCGGCGCTGCCAGAACGCCTCGATGAACTGATCACGCTCTTCGTCATTAGAGAGCTGTTTGAATGCGGACCGTTCTTCGTCGGTGATAATCCAGCGGACGTCCTCATCGAGCCACTTTTTGTAGGTGTCGCTTACTTCCCGCTTGAAGTTTTTTTCGTTTTCTCTCCGCTGTTTTTCGCTTAACGGGCGCTTCAGCGGGTCAACCGCCGGATTGGCTTGCCCTTGCGAGGTTGTCGCCGCCGGATCGGGATCGTCTGTCTTTTGATCTTTGCTTTCCTGGGCAAAAGCGCAAGACCCCAGAATCATTCCTAGAGAGGCAAAACAAATAGATATCCAACGAAGAGACGAACCCACCCGGGACATGTAGGGGACTCCTTCCCCGTACCTGCAATTGTTTCAATTCTATGACTTTGATGCGGCCAAGGCAAGGCAAAGAGGCCTGCCCTTAGGCAATTGTAAGCAGTTGTCCTGAATGGCGTTACGAAACCGGTTCTGGCCCTGGGACTTTCGCGAGCTATAATCCTAGCAGCATTGAGGTCTTGGCTTTCGATTCCGGGTTTCGGCGCAGACCAAGCCGGAACTTTTGCGTTAATGCCCTCGTATCTATAAGCGTTAAGTGGTGTGTCCGTCTCGTACGGTGATGGCAGGCTTCCTGGGCCGCAGAACTAAGCATCCATGAGCGTGATCAAAGAAAATTGCGATCGGCGCGGGCCTCGCGCTGTTGTTGCCGACACGACCGATATCTGGAGTCGGAGCGGGTTGAAGGAAGGTGGCGAGATCGTTACCGACAGTTACAAAGTGCTGCGCACAACCCGGCCCTTCGCCGCGTGAAAGTGGATAGTACGGCCTCCAAAAAAGAAGAAGCAAGCTCGTGCCAAGGGGCAAACTAACGAGTAGAGGCGGTCGTCGTCCATATAGAAGAAATACGGAGACTCAAAGATCGGAGCAGTGGGTGTTCCCACCGGACCAGGAGAGAAAAATGGCCACCGCTGACGTGATAAGCATTTCGCAGCCCGAGGTGTCGGCCCCGCCGGAGTCATGCATGATCTGCACCGAGGACTTGTGGAAGACCTATGACATGGGCTCAGAGCAGCAGGTCCACGCCCTGCGCGGGGTTAACCTACGCATTCAGCGCAATGAATATGTGGCCATCATGGGACCTTCCGGCTCAGGCAAATCCACCCTGATGAACCTGATCGGCTGCCTCGATACGCCGAGCAAGGGCAAATACTGGCTGAACGCACAACTGGTCAGTGAACTCGACGATGACGAACTGGCCCGCATTCGCAACAAGGAAATCGGCTTCGTTTTTCAGACCTTCAATTTGCTGGCGCGGGCGACTGCTCTCCACAACGTCGAACTGCCGCTGATTTACGCAGGCGTTCCCGGCGAAGAGCGCATCGAGCGTGCCAAGCAATCATTGACCGCCGTGGGCATGGAATCGCGCATGAACCACAAGCCCAACGAGCTCTCCGGCGGCCAGCGGCAACGCGTGGCCATTGCGCGTGCCCTGGTGAACCGGCCTTCCATCATTCTGGCCGACGAACCGACCGGAAATTTGGATTCGCAAACCGGCAATGAAATCATGGCTCTCTTCGATCGCCTGCACTCCGAAGGCAATACCATCGTGCTCGTGACTCATGAACACGACATCGCGGCGTATGCCCATCGGGTGATTCACATTAAAGACGGAGTGGTCGAGCGCGACGAGAGAAAAAGATAGCCTTCCTTTACGAACCGCTTTTTCTCTTTGGTTTAAAAACAGGAACCACAGAGGACACAGAGAAAACACACCAGCGGACATCTGAGCCGGTCTGTCAAGTAGATTCTCTGTTTAATCAGATCTGCATTCGTGATTCGCATGTAGAATTCACAAGGAAATTCACAAGCTTTCGGGTGACGGTGACGCAACCAGAGGCGAGTGCGACTCACCATGCATCGCTTACGCCAACAGGCAAATGCCGCCTATTCTTACAAGAAGTCGCTAGTTGCTTCGACATGCGCAAATGGCTCTTTTTCTCATTCTTCTGCTGCTCTCTTCCGACATTCGCTCAAAAATACTCTTCCCTCGCCTTAACCCACGTCACTGTCATCGACTGCACTGGAGTACCCGCTAAGCTGAACTCGACGGTCGTGGTCGCCCAAGGCCACATCACCGCCGTCGGCCCTAGTGACGCTGTCAAAATTCCCGAAGGCACACAAGTAGTCGATGCCACTGGCAAGTTCCTAATCCCCGGACTGTGGGACATGCATGGCCACCTCACGGACGCTACCGAAGATGCTTTCCCTCTGCTCATTATGAACGGCGTAACCGGGGTGCGAGACATGGGCGGAGACCTCGCTCAAATCGATCGCTGGCGCTTGGAGATTGAAAGTGGCGCGCGAGTCGGGCCGCACATTATCCGCGCCGGTCCGTTCGTCGATGGACCTAAAGAAGGAGTGACGAACCGCCTAACGGTGCGCACGCCGGAAGAGGCGCGCCAAGCCGTTCGTATCCTGAAGGCGAAGGGCGTGGATTTCATCAAGGTTCACAACGCGCTTCCCCCAGAGGCCTTCTTTGCGTTGATGGATGAGGCTCACAAAAAGCACATACCCGTTGCGGTCCACCTGCCTAAGGGTGTGAGTTCCGCAGAGGCTTCCGATGCCGGCGCGGCCAGTCTTGAGCACGTAGAAACGATGAGTGAGAGCGCCATGTGGCGTAAGGGCGCAACCGCCAAGACGGCCGAGCAAGCCGTGGATGAGATTCTGGGTCCCGCCGGGCAGGACCTATTTCGGCGCTTCGTCAAGAACGGAACTTGGTATGTGCCGACTCTTGTTGCATATGAACGAGGCTTCGTTCTTTGGAGCAATGATCCGGAATCACTTATACCACGCTTGCAAATCCACGAAAAAAACATCCAGATCGTTCGGAAGATGCACAAGGCCGGCGTTCAGATAATGGCCGGGTCGGACTTTTCCGATTGGGCCATCGTGCCGGGAATAGACCTGCACAACGAATTAGCGCTGCTGGTCGAAGCTGGCTTTACCCCAATGGAAGCACTGCAGACCGCGACGCTGAACCCTGCGAAGTTCCTGGGCAAGACGGACACATATGGAACGATTCAGCTAGGTCGCGCGGCTGATTTGGTTTTATTGGATATGAATCCGCTCGAAGACATCAGTCACACGCGGAAAATTCATGCAGTCGTGCTCGGAGGCAAGTTCTATCCGCTAGGGTTGATCAGAGCTCAAGCCCTGCAAGACGCCAGTAAGAGACGATGAGCCGCCTCGCGAACGGGCGGTTGTGCGAGCCAGTGGCCTAAGGCTGGCGATACGAAAGCAGTTCAGACGGTTTTTCGCGATCGCAGCGACGGCAGCTAAGGGAGAACCGCGCCTAGCGAGGGCAACCAGATATCTCCTCTCGTCATACGCAGTTCGCTCTTTCCAGCAGCGAAAGAGCATGCGAATCCATTTGAACGCCAAGGCACGTACTGCCCCATGGTGGTCCACGCCTTTTGCTGCGCTGTTGCCGGTAATAGGCTTGCGCCCACACCGAGTAGCCGATGGAGTGACCAGCCCATTCATAAAAACTCTGCCGCAGAAACTTGGGGCAGGCCCAGCGAAAATGGATCCACTGCTTTTCCCGCTGTTGCCAGTTCTCAGTTGCCTCGGCTTAACTCGCTTTCGCTTCTGCCGCGATCGCAGGCAATCCCAGCCGCTGGCGGCACTCTTCGAGAATCTCGGCCGTGCGCGAGGCCCCAACGCGCGTGACGCCAATGGCGCGGGCTTCCAGCAACGCATCGAGCGTACGAATTCCGCCGGCAGCCTTCACTTGCACCTGGGGCGGAGAATGTTCTCGCATCAGCCGCAGATCGGCCATGGTCGCCCCGCTCGGCGCGTAGCCGGTCGAGGTTTTCACCCAGTCGACGCCAATTTCACCGCAAATCTCACATAGGCGAATCTTTGCGGCATCATCCAAGTACGCGTTCTCGAAGATCACCTTGATCTTTGTGTTTCCGGCGTGGACCTCTTTGGCGAGCAGGTCGATCTCCTTGCGCACGTAATCCCATTCGCCGCCGCGCGCCTGGCTGATATTGATCACCATGTCGAGTTCCGCCGCGCCATCCTTGAGCGCTTTCTCAACTTCAGCAAGTTTCACGGCGGTGGTGTGTCCGCCATGAGGAAAGCCAACCGTTGTGCTGGGCAGCACCGTGCTGCGGGCGAGCAAGCTGACACAACGACGCAGGAAATACGGCAGGATGCATACAGTGGCAACGTCATATTGCACCGCCAGCTGGCATCCTTCTTCCAGTTCCTTCTCGTTCAGCGCAGGATTCAGCAGGGAATGATCAATCATTTTGGCGATATCTTCGTAGGTATAGTCCGGGTAGGTGTCGTGTGCGGCCATGGCGTGCTCCTTCGTATGAAATCGTAGAACATTTGCTACTGGCTGTCGTGGTAAATCACGCCCAGAGTGAACCGCGTTCCGCGTTTCACCCGGCTCACGCCGTGGCGCAGGTTGACGCGATAGTACCCACGGCTGCCTTTGACGGGGCGATACCGAGTGGCAAATATCAAAATCTGCCCTTGCCCGCCTGCGACCACTTCGGCCTTCGATTGCGCGCGCGGTTGCTGCTCCATCAGCACGAACTCACCGCCTTCGTAATCGCTTCCGGGCTGGCTAAGAAAGCAGGTCATCTGCAAAGGGAAGGCTACTTCGCCGTACAGGTCCTGATGCAGGCAATTGAAATCACCGGCTTCATAATGCAAGAGGAGCGGAGTCGCGCGCGTCTGGTCTTTCCTCTTGCAGATTGCAAGAAATTCTGCGTGGGTCGTGGGAAACGGCTCTCTTAGTCCCAAATGCTCGCCCCATTCATTGGCCAGCGGAACCAGATGCGGATAACTGTGTTCCCGCAATTCCTGCACTATCTTCGGCAGCGGATAGTTGAAATATTTGTAGTCGCCGCGGCCGAAACGGTAGCGCGCCATCACGATGTGGCTGCGGAATAATTCCTCGACGTCGTACATCCCCACAAGCTCGCTGCATTCTTCTTTGGTCAGCAGAGGCTGCGTAAGTGCAAATCCGTAGTTCTGCAAGGAAGCTCGCAGAGCGGGCCAGTCTAATTTCGCCAGTCGCGTCTCCAGTTCAGCCATGAAGGTAAGTCTAGAGGCAGGCCGAGGCAGGAGCTATCCGGAAGTTGCGGCAGAGTTTTCGTACAGAAGGGGAAGCGTGAATCCGGCTCCGAGAGCCGGATTCACGAACCTGCATAAAAACCTTACGAACCGATCTTAATCGTGCCTCCCGTGCTGTCCGGGTCAGCCGTCACTCCAGCCGCCTTGGCCTGGGATACCGATTGGAACGTGACTTGGCCGAACGGGATGGTGCAATGAACTGTTCCCGGCGGGAAGTTAATCACAAATCGCACTTCTCCTTCGTTGTTGATGATCACCCCACCCGCGGGCAGGTGCGAGCCGTCGGGGTTAATCGTGATGATGGGTACTGCGCTGATGGGTAGCGGCGTTGCATGTTGTGCCATGTGTCATCTCCTTCGGAAATCAGTTCTTCGGGCCGGTCGCGATGGGGCCTTGGGGGAACTTGGGGTCAGACAAAATTGATTGCGCGTCGGGATCGCGCTTCAAATCGTCCAAAGAATATCCTTTTTGAATAGCGCTGGCTACCAGTTGGATGGCCTGACGGCGGTCGCCCAACAGTTCATAGGCCTCACCCGCGTTGACCAGAATCGCCGGATCATCGGGGGCCAGCACCAACGCCGACTGCAAACGAGGCACGGCGAGATCGGCCTTCAGCTTACGCGCGTAAAGCAGCCCAAGGCTGACTTGCAGCTGGGGATCTCGTGGTTTCAGCGTGGCCATGTCTTCCAACAGAGCCAGTTCTTTGGCGCGTGCCACGTTTGCCTTATCTTTCTGGTTTAAGGCGGTATAAGCAGTCGCCAGATTCTCCCAGCCGAGATAATCGCGATCGTTGAGCTGCATCGCCTTTTCCGTCATAGCGGCGGACTCAACATAACGCTTTTGTTGCAGATAGAGATATCCCAGATTGGCGTAAGCAGGATAGCTCGGGCTGAGCTCGAGAGATTTGCGCAGCGCTCTTTCCGCGTCGGGAACTTTCTTGGGATCGGCGGTATCGAGATACACCGCGCCCAGATTGAAGTAAGCTTGCGCGTTGTCCGGAGTCAGTTCTATGGCGTGCCGGATTTGCGCGATGGCTTCGTCGAAACGCCGCTGGCGATCGTAGAACAAGCCCAGCGAGTTGTAGCCGTCCCAATAATCGGGCCGCAAGGCGATGGCTTTCTGGTACGCAGCCTCAGCGTCCGCGACCCTCCCAGCATTCTCATAGGCATGAGCCATTCCGCTAAGAGCGTCGGCGTCGCGCGGATTCAGTTCCAGCGTGCGTTGAAATTCCTGCACCGCCAGATCATGCTTGCCGAGATCCTCGTGAATTCGTCCCAGCGTGACATAAGTTCCGGGCAGCCGGTCATCCAGTTCCTGCGCGCGTTTGCAGTTGGCCGAGGCTTCCTCGATCCACTTGGGATCGTGATCGACCTGATACTTCAGACGATAGGCTTCGCCCAGAGCTGCAAACCCGACCGCGAAGTGTGGATCGCTGCTCACCGCCTCCGTCAAGGCCCGGATCGCTGAGTCGAGATTTCCCGGCTTGTCGTAGCGCTGCATGTAACCGAGAGCCTTGAGATAGGACTCGTATGCCGCCGGAGCAACATTAGAGCCCGCTTGGCGCAACATTCCGGGCGAGCCGGCAATATCCATCATCTTTGCCAGCCTGAGCACACCCTCGTCCTGCAATGCGGAAATGTCGCCGGCGCGGTCTTCCAGTTCGACCGAGCCGATCTGCCGCAGATTTTTTGTCTCGATCAGATTCAACGTAAGGCGCACATCCTGGCCCTGGCGTTGAATACTGCCTTTCACCACCAAGGTTGCGCCCAGATCACGTAACGCGGCGGAGGGATCTTCGACTTTTCGAGAACGCACCACGCTGGCGGGAACAATCCACAGCGACTGCTGGCCCACATCCAGATTGGAAAGCTTGCTGGTCATGCTGTCCATCAAGCCGTCAGTGACAATTTCAGTCTCGGGATTCTTGCCGATATTGTCGAAGGGCAAAACCGCGATGTGCTTTTCTTCACTGACGAGCTGTGCGGCCAGCCGGTTGCGAATCGGCCGAATGGCAAGCGCGATTGCGATTAACACGAGCAACAAAGCGGCAATGGTCCATGCTGGCCTGGAAGCCACGCTTGACCAGAAGCGATCGCTTCCGGTTGCAATTCGCGGCGCGACGCCCGCGGTGAGCCGCTCCAGATCGATTCCTAGATCGCGGATGGATTGATAGCGCTTTGACGGCTCTTTCACCAGCGCTTTGAGAATGATGTTCTCGAGGCCGGGCGAAATCCGCGGGTTGAGCTTGCGCGGAGCCGGCGGGTCTTTGTGCAGAATGGCGTCAATCAGCAGCGGGCCGTTGGCTTCGCGAAACGGGAGAAGCCCGGTGGCCATTTCGTACAAAACCACGCCGGCGGACCAGATATCGCTGCTGGCTCCGGCTTTTTCTCCGCGCAATTGCTCAGGCGCCATGTAAGGCAGAGTGCCGATCGTACCCTGCGAGGTGGTTGCGGTAGCGGCACGTCCCGGGTCCTCGGGATGCGCCAATTGCGCCAGACCGAAGTCCAGGATTTTGAGCAGACCATCTGGAGTAATGCGCAAATTCCCCGGCTTGAGATCGTGGTGCACGAGATGCTTGTCGTGGGCCGCAGCCAGTCCCTGGGCCAGTTGAATGCCGAGCGCGATGACTTCTTTCATCGGCAAAGGACGTCCGGCGATTTTCGCGTCCAGGCCAAGTCCCGGAATGTATTCCGTGACGAGAAAATCCACTCCCTCCTGGCTGCTGAATTCATGAACCGTAGCCACGTTCGGATGGTTGAGTTTGGCGAGGGACAGCGCTTCCTGGCGAAAGCGGCGGCCGGCGGAATCTTCGGCTACTGCGCCGGGAGGCAAGACTTTAATGGCGACATCGCGGTCCAGTTCTTCGTCGTGGGCGCGGTAGACCACTCCCATCCCGCCGGCACCGATCTGCTCGAGAATGCGGTAGTGCTTTAGCGTGCGGGCGATCATGTGAGGCTTTCCCCAAGCAAAGCGATCTTATGCCTAAGGGGACGCAAGGGCAACGGGATGATTGGCCGGGGCTGGTCTGCGTTTTAGGACAAGAAGCAATTGGTTTGCGAACAAGCGATTGGGCCCAAAGCTCTTGGGACGGGGGAATGAATGCGATGGCAATTTTTTGCCAATTGAGCCGTTTGTTTCCAGTTTTGCCGGCCAGGCACGGAGTGATCTGGAAACCGCTCTGGCGGTTACGCCATCAAGCGGCCCGCAAGACGCCGCAATAAATCAGAAAGACTTCAAGTCGGCCACCATCCAGGCAGCCCCAGTGATAAGGAGGGTCAGCGCGAATTCAGACCAGTTGAGATGCGCCTCTGGGTGAGCAATCAGGCGCGGAATCCAAACTAACACTCCAAAAAGTGCCAGCATAAGGGTCATTAGGCTTAGCGCAAGCTTCGCATGGCGGTTGACGAGAATTGCAATCGCCGCGAGTGCAAACGCCATCGTCGTGAGTATGGCCCAAAACATCTGGTTGGGCGGAATCCACTTTGGAACCAGGTAAGCTGTGAAACGAAGGTAGATCACCTGACTCAAGGTGAACGAAATGGCACAGACTCCGAGTCCAAGGCGTGCCACTCGCCTCAAGGCGATAGCTGGCGCTCCATTCGTCTCAGTTGCGGCGTACAGCGCAATCGCGCCGCAGAGTAAGGAAAACTGTTCGAAAAAGCTTCCGTAGTGCTCATAGACAGTGGGTGCGGCGATGATCCCAGGGACGCATGCCAGCGAGAAAAGAAGATAGACGATGCTGAGGACGACCGAGGCCAGGCGCGCACTCCGCGGGTACTGGATGCCAACGCCGGCGGCAATTTGGGCAATCATGAGACAGCCGCCAATGACAGTCCCAAAAGGCAAGCTCCAGATCTGACTCAGGGCTTGCCAAGTATCCGCGTCGTGCCACATCAGTGCAATCACGCCGAACAGCACCGCCGACGCCCCAAAGACGATCCGTCCGTACAACGCCGTCTTCATATAGAAAAAGTCAAGCGACCCAGGGGGACAGGCGATTACACTCAAAACCCGGTTAAGCGGAGTCTGCGCCTAGGGTGCCATGCCCTCTTGCATCCACTGTTTAAACAATTCCACTTGTTTCGGGGGCCAAGCACCGTCGCATGGCATGCTGCCATCCTCTAATGTTCCGTAGATTGCCGCGGCGTGCTTTTTGACGTCATTGTAGGACGAGAGATCGATCCCGTATTCCTTCATGCTGTCAACATCTGGACTGTCGCGAAACAACGGCCGAATGTCAGCTGCGAAGCTAATCGCCATTCAAGCACCCTCCAACACAGCTTTGGCAGACAGCCAATTAGCCTACGTTCATCAGGCGCTCCATTTCAACTAAGCACTCGTGAAGACATGAGTTTCTCACGGCGTGCCACCGGCGGTAGAAATCTTGAAACCCTAATATATGTATATACATCTATTTCACGTATGAACGCACTTTCCTTACCGCAGTTGCCTTGCATGTGCGCCAATTTTCGGCGCGCAACTCGGGCAATTACTCAGCTTTATGAGGAAGAGCTTCGTCCGGCCAGATTACGCGGCACGCAGTTCACTCTGCTCCAGGCGCTTTGGTTGGCCGGCGAGGTAACGCAAGGAGAACTTGGGAGAATTCTCGCCATGGACAGCACGACTCTTACGCGCACTCTCGCAGTCATGCACCGGCGTGGATGGATCGCCAAGCGTCACGGCACGGACCGGAGGGAATGGAGACTCGGGCTCTCCAAAGCCGGAAAAGCGCAATTCAAACGGGCCTTCCCTTACTGGGAGCGCGCACAGGCGCGATTGCGGAAACAACTCGGCGACAGCCAATGGAATGAACTGATGAAGTTAACCGATCTCGTCACAAACGCGATCACAAAACAAGGAGGGACATCATGACGAAGACAAACTACGCAAAACTGACCGGCGGCCTTATCGCCGCTTGGTTTGCCTTTTCACTGACGGCCTCGGCGCTGCATCTGTTTAACACCGATCCCAGCCGTCCGCCGCTCGCGCTCCTGCTGTCGGTGCTGGTTCCGCTCACCGCGTTCTTCACCTGGTATGGGTCCTCGAAGCCGTTTCGTGAGTTTGTGCTTTCCCTCAACCCGCGAACTGTGACCCTCATTCACTCCTGGCGGGTAGTGGGTTACACGTTTCTCGTGCTGTACACGTATCACATTTTGCCCGGCATTTTCGCATTGCCAGCCGGCTGGGGCGACATCGCAATTGGCGCGACGGCACCTTTCGTGGCATTCAAACTCGCCAATCCGAATCACCGGACGAGCTTCATCGTCTGGCAGCTGTTGGGCATGACAGACCTGGTCTTAGCAATCAGCCTCGGAGCCCTGTCTCGATTCATCGTCACAGAATCTGCGAGTGCGATTTCAACCGCGCCGATGTCGGTACTGCCGTTAAGCTTGATTCCGACTTTCGGAGTACCGCTCCTGCTGATTCTGCACATCATTTCCATCGCGCAGGCCAGACGCTGGCCTGCGCAGTCTGCTGGCAGGGAAGAACGGGTAGCCTCGTTTGCGAGGTAGTTTGCTACTGAGCTTGCGTTTTTAGAGCAGGCGCCGGGCCAGCGGCCTTGACCTCAAAGAAGTTGTGATCGTAGAGATTGCGGTACATGCGGCCGGCGATCTCCGCGGCTTTGGGACCGTAGGTCGGCCGTCCGCCTTCGAGGAAAACTACCGTGACGATGCGACCAACATCGGTGTGGGCGTAAGAAGCAAACCAGCCAAAACGCGTGCCAGCGTTCGAGCAGGTTCCGGTCTTGCCCAGGATCTCTTCTTCGTTGAAATTGAGTTTCACGCTGCGCGCTGTGCCGTAGGCAACCGCACCGGCCATGCCATCAGAAATTTCAGGTATCACGGGAGCGATATCGAGGTGCCGCTTGACGCGTGGCTCAAAGTTCGCAACTTCATCTGGGGAGTTCGGGTGTTGCAGATAGTAAAGCGTTCCGCCGTTGGCAATCGCGGAAACCAGTGCGCCGAGCTGCAGCGGCGTCATGGAAATACCCTGGCCAAAAGAACACATTTTACCTACGCCACCGAGCTTGGCAGGAATCACCTCGTCGGGGTACTCACCTAGGTGCTCGCCCGGGATGTCGTAGCCGGCGAGTTCCCCTAACCCGTACTGATGGGCATAGTAGCTGACTTTTTCGAAACCCAGTTGGCGTCCTACCGCCTCGAAGTACGCGTTATTAGAATGCGCTAAGGCGTCGGTCAGGTTCATGCGCGTGCGGCGGCCGAGAGCGATTTCTGTGTCTTTTGTAATCAGGCCTTCGCTCAACGCCGCCAGCGCGACGGAGAGCTTAATGGTGGAGCAAGGTTGCGCGCCGCTGGAAAGCGCCAATTTTTGGTTAACCATTGCCAAAACGCGTCCACTGGTTGGCTCGATTGCGAGCACTGTGCCGTTCATGTTGCCGAGCGCGTCGATCGCGGCTTGGCGCACCACTGGGTCTTCTCCCCCAGTTACGTCGCCTTCCGTCACATCATCCATAAATGAGCTGGCTGTAAAGCGCTCATAGTAGCGATGGCGGCGATGCGTGCCCGTCGCCACCACATGCGCGTGCGTGGCACGGCTATGCGCTAAAGTGCGTAAACGCCTCTTGGCATGAGGGGTTTCGCTGACTTTATGGGACTTGGTCTTGCTCGGCGTGGGTGTATTCAGCGTGGCTGCAAACCCAATCCGGGAAATAAGCGAGAGGAAAACGACGGCTGCGAATGCAGCAATGATTCTGAAAGGTCCCTTGGATCTCACTGGTCTTTTACCTTTCCCGGAGTCTTGCTGATGTAGAGTGCACGGGGCTTGCCAATCAGCCCGGCCGCCCTGCGAAGTTCCCCAACTTCACGATAATAGGAGACTTAGGCCCGAATTCGCAACTCAAAAATAATTCAGTGTCCGAACTGAGCGACGGCTGGCAATCAACAGATAACATTGTACTTAGCTAGATGCGGAGCGGGGCTAACGCCTTTCGTAATCCGCGTTGAAGTTAACTCGGAAGACACTGGGAGTGTGGAAAAAACTTTCCGCTTTTCGCACTTCGCGTTCTCGTGACATTTCCCATTCTCGAAGGGCAGTCGCCGACCCTATCTCGCTCTGCTGGACGCGGAGCCAAGTTGAGAACTTCCGGGCGCCGCGGATTAGCAGGTATAGTTGTTTCGCGCTTCCTCCCAACCGCCGTGGGCACACTTTCGCATGCTCGACGGCAAATCTCTCGACTGGATGTGTCATGGATGACTGCTTGTTCTGCCGCATTGTTCGAGGAGAAATTCCCGCCAAGAAAGTCTACGAAGACGAACACATCTTTGCCTTCGAAGACATCAACCCGCAGGCGCCTACCCATGTGCTGGTCGTGCCCAAGAAGCATATTCGCGGTTTGAAGGAAGCGTCTGCGGAAGATATTGAAATCGTAGGCCGCTGCCATTTGGCCGCCGCGCACATTGCGCGCCAGCGGGGCATCGAGGAGGGATATCGCACCGTGTTGAACGTCGGCCCGCGCGCAGGTCAGTCAGTGTTTCACCTGCACGTCCATCTGCTGGGTGGGAGAAACCTGCAATGGCCGCCTGGATAATCGGATGCGGCGATTGACACTTTCAGCTTAACTACTGCAAGTCAGCGCGGGCGAGGCGCCCGCGCCCACACAGCCAACGGTTAGCCTGCCGCTTCTTCCTCCGGCGCGCCATGGCGGCGCAGGAGCTGAGGTAGGTTCTGCGAGAAAGCAGAGCGTGGCAGAACCATGTCGCATCCCACTTCGTGAGCTTTCTGCTTGAGATCGCCTTGCACGTGTGACAGAAAGCCGATGATCGAGGTCTTCTTGAGCTTGGACTTCAGCTTGGGGATCAACGTCAGCGGCTTGGCATTGGCGTTGTTCAAGTCAAAGATGATCAGCGAAGGCTTTTCGTCGCCATTCTGCTTCATGTGCTCAAGCAGGTCTTTCTCAGACTTTACGAACTCCACTTTGACATTCAGCTTGCGGCCCGTTTCCTGAATTTTTGCCAGGAAAAACAGGTCGTCCACAAAAGCGAAGATTCGGGAATTAGCGTCTTCACGCTGTGGTAGGGGCTCAGGTTCAACCGGCGCATAGGCCGGAGCGAAGCCGGGACGCTGGCGGCCGGGTCGAGGCCCATTGTTTCCGGCCAAAGCGGCGCGGTAGCTGTGGTCCATGGGAGCGGTATAAACGCCGCCGTGCTGCTGGCGGTCGCGGCCACCGTGTCCGCTACGAGGCGGACGACGGCCCCGCCGCCGTCTGTTTCTCCCTCCACCCGGGGAGGGATTTCCGGGTCCAACATTCATATAGGTATTCTCGTTTACGGTTCTGTCTGGCGGCGTCCGAAGGGACGCCCCGAATTTGCAGCCTATTCCTGCTGCTCTGATGATCCCGACTTCGTGCACGTCACCTACGACGTGCGCAGAAACCCAATCGGCTGGAACTCACGCGTGAATGATCTGTATCCGTTTGGCGCCTGGAGCCAAGGGGCGCGGAGGGCCAGCTGGGGAGCATGGCCGCTGGGACAAAACAAATGGTAAACCCACGGCACAGGGAGCGCAAGGGCAAAGTCAAGCCCGAATTTGCACAGAGGTAACCGGACGTGCCCATTTCAAAAGCGGCAGGACTTCTGGGAGATCTGGAGTGGTCGCTTTACGAGGAGCTTACCTCTCGCGCCCACTGCATCGCATCCCAGTACGCTTTCGCGACTTCGGCTTCACTCAGGCCCAGAGATTGCGAAAAACAGGCGGTGTTTTCCCAGTCCCCCGATTCCAGCGCCATCATGAGTTGATAAAACGGACGCAAACGGCTGGCTCCGCCCAACAGAATGGCTTTCGTTTCTTGATCCACGGCCACGCGGTTGAGCACTTCTGTCATCGGCAGATCGAGGATCGCATCCATGACCGAGAGCAACCCCATCAGAAATAAATCGGAGTCGCCGTGCTGGATTCGGGGTGAGAGCAATTCGCAGAAACGGGCACGCACCAAGGCCGAAAGCACCAGTTCGCTGGCGCGCTCTTGTCCCGCGCCCAGCGTGACCACCAGCCTCACCCAGCGGCGCACTTCGCGCTGCCCCAGCATAGCCAGGGCATGACGCACGGAATGGATTTCGTTGGAAAAGCTGAACATGGCCGAGTTCAAGTACCGCAGCAGGCGGTAACAAAGAGAAGCTTCTCCCTTAATGGCATCTTCAATTTCACGCGAGTCCAGCTCCGGTTTGGAGACGGCCTGCAACATTCGCAGATAGTTGACCCGATTGGCGGGAATTTCTCGTGTCGTCAACGTCTCCGGCTTGCGAAAGAAATAGCCCTGAAAGTAAACGAAGCCGGCCCGGCGAGCTTCCTCGAACTCCTCGCGGGTTTCCACCTTTTCGGCCAGCATGCGGCAGCGCCACGGGCCGTGGCGTTTCACCAGGTCTGCGCGCTGTTCCGGCGAGGTGCCGCGTACGTCGACCTTGATGATGTCGGCTACCTCAGTCAGGGGCTCCCGCGGATCGTCCGCCGTGAAATCGTCCAGGGCCAGCATGTATCCGGCTTCCTTCAAGCGCTGGCAGGCAGCCAGGACCAGATCATCCGCCGGAACCGATTCCAGAACTTCCACCACGGTCAGATTGGCCGGCAATAGAGTCGCATAGTCTTTGAGCAGCATGTCGCGCGTGCAATTGACAAAGGCGCGGCGGCCGTCGCAAAGAACATCCAGGCCCATCAACATGGAACTGTCGAGGGTGCTGCGCGATGCGGCCTCCGCGTCTGCCGGACAGAAATAATTCTCTACTCCGTCGCGGAACAGAAGTTCGTAACCAAAGACTTTCTCGTCCTTGGTAAGGATGGGCTGCCGCGCCACGAATCGGGTAAGCGGATCGGGCGTTCGTTTGGGCTGGCTGGCCGCAGGGTTGGCAGTCACAATTTTCTTATCGGCAGGCCACCCGGAAATCGTTATTTCTTACGAGCCGCTCTCGTCATCTTTATTTTTATTGGACCGTTAGCGGCACGGTCACTTGATGCGTGGGCCCGGAACCGCTGGAGGTGCTCGACGTAGCGGTCACGACGATGTTGTAACTCCCCGCCGGAGTACCCGGGTTCCCCTGGTTGTTGTTGTTGCTGCTGGAACCGCAACCCAGTCCGGCGCTCAACAGCGCGATAGTCACAAAAATTGCCAGAGTCGCCCAGCGGCGCTTCGGGACCGCGCCCATCAGGATGACGCCGGCAAACAGCGAACCGCCGCTGGCCGCCATCCAGCCGAAGCGACCGTGCGTCCCCAAAGAGGCCGAAGTAGGAGCTGTGGTGGCAACCGTTAGAATCGTCTGCCCGCTGGTGGTTGAATTACTGAGCGCGAACGAAGTGGGATTGAAAGAGCAGGCGATCTCCGCAGTCAGAGAGCTGGGAGTGCAAGTGAAGCTGACCGTTCCAGTAAAGCCGACGCTGTTGGCGGAAATCGTAAGCGTCGAAGTTCCGGATTGCCCCGGCGTCAGCGTGAGGCTGGCCGGGTTGGGCGTAGCAAACGAGTAGTCGGGCACGGCCGTGATCGTTTGCGTGATGGCAGGCGAAGTCGAACCCTGATAGTTCGTGTCTCCCTGATAAATGGCAACGATTTGGTGCGAACCGACGGCGAGTGATGTGGTCGCGAACTGGGCCTGACCATTGCTGATTGCGGCTGTGCCTAAATTATTGCCGTCGGAGGTGAATTTAACTGGACCGGTGACGGATGGGCATGCCGAGCCGGAGGCCGTGATCGTCGCCGTGAAAATCACGTTCACGCCAGCATTTGCCGTTGGGCTCGAAGAGGCAACTGCGCTGGTCGTGATCGCAGGCTGCGGATTCGCGAAGCCGGGCCAGTTGGTGGCGAGAACGTCAGCGTTAATTGAGCCTAAACCGGTCGCTTCATCGTAGCCGGCAGTGGTGTTGAAACCGAACTGAGCCGTAGCGGGAGACGCAGGGCAGCTTGTCGTGCCACGCTGGCATGGGACAATGTTCCCGGGGACAACGCCGGCGCCCGCGGTAGGGTTAATGTCGTGAAACGCGCTGGGCGTTGACGCCGCCATAGCATAGAGGCCCACGTTCGCATTAGTCGTGCTGCCATTGATATTTCCCAAGCCACAAGAGCGGGTGCCCTGATTGAGGATGGCGATAATGCCGGCCATGGTCGGAGCGCCAGCGGAAGTGCCACCAATTACGGCAAGGCTTTGTCCGTCACTGGCGCGGTAAGGTTCGGACGCGCTAACGCAACTGGTCAGGCCGGAGCCGGTAAAAAAGGCGTTTGAGCAGATCAAATAACCATCGT
>Ga0335076_10000270_pt1 | contig 45772 bp, 34 predicted proteins | sample Lox_Sample_25_FD_206717 | JGI IMG/M metagenome (GOLD analysis project Ga0335076, IMG submission 206717) | Soil microbial communities from Loxahatchee National Wildlife Refuge, Florida, United States - Lox_Sample_2.5 | ecosystem: Environmental > Terrestrial > Soil > Wetlands | place: USA... | reverse complement strand
TCATCTCGCAGCCGCTGAGGCGGCGGCGCTGAAAGCAGCGCAATTGGCGCCGCGCCAGGCACCCGTTTACCGTTTGCTAGGTGTGATTTACTTCCGGGAGAGGAACTACCGCGCATTGATTCCGGCGCTGGATTCTTACATCGCTTTGGATCCCGAGAGTCCGGCAGGTATTCGGGCAAAAGAGCTTCGGGCGGATGCGGAAAAGATCCTTGGCGGGACAACCGAGGCTGCTGCAGAAGTGAAATAGCGCCGCGATACGACGAGAAATCGCTCAGTGAACGCTGTAAGGGTCCGTCTCATCGGTCGCATCATAAACGTACTGCACATTGACGGGGTGATTGCCCTTGCTGTCCGTGACGTGGACGGTTTCGATCAATTGCTTGCCATCCTGGGAAAGTTCAAAGGTTCTGCTGACTTTTCCGTTATGCGAGCCTTTCTCGTCGGTGACTAACTTTTTGTCTTCCCAACGAGCCGCGACCTGCTTGTAATCGGGATCCTTCTGTTTTTCGATCTTGCGGCCGTCGGTGACGAAAGAAGTGCGGCGGCCGCGATCGTCGGAAAGCAAAACTTGCGGGTCACTGTCAAAGTTCTGTGTGAGTTTCATTTCGCGAGGGGGATTCACAAAATCGCCCATGCTGTCGGAGGTGTCGCCACCTTCAGGATGAGGATACGTTCCGCCAGCACCGGGCCAACCAACACCAACGCGAGGGCCCCCATACCCGCCGCCACCGTTGCCGCGATTGGTGTTGTCGGCGTCGCGCGACTGGCGCATGCGTGCGCGGCCGTCGTCGCTCTCATCCTTGTTAAAAGTCCAATGGCCCAGGATGCTTTTTCTGGCCGGTATTTCCGGTTTCTTTGGAGGAGGAGGCGGCGCGGGTGCATTGGGATCAGCAGGAGGGGGAGTGAGAGGGCCCGGAGGAGCCTGGGCGACAAGCAACCCGGCAAACAGGAGGCAGCTCGAAAGCAGTATCAAGATTTTTGATGGTTTGGTCATCTGCTGCCGTCCTGTATTTCACGCGGGCGTTTGTCTGGCATTCCCACATGGCAAATAGAAAGTTCCCCACAGAGCTCCGCTGCCCAATGAGATTCGCAGCGGTTGCGAAAGGCTGCTTTGCGTTCGATCACGTCAAGCCAGCCAATGGTCCAAATCACGAGCGCGTTCCAGAAGCGTCAAGGCCCCAAGCTCGCGGAAACGGCGTGCGCGCAGGCGATAATCGAATTCTTTTCTGCTGAGGATGGCCATAAAGGGAACGCGCGCACTCTTGGCTGCCAGGGCGTCATCGATGTTGTCACCGAGATAGAGGGCCGTCTTTGGGTCTCGCCCCGCCAGGATGATCCGGAGGCCTTCCGGGCTGGGTTTTTTCTGAGCGTCGTCCATGGTGATTATGGTGCGAAACGAACGCACGGCAGGCCATTTCTCGAAGGTCCAGGTGAACTCCTGGCGCGTGCGGCCGGTGAAAAGATTGAGCTCGCGGTTCATTGCCCAACGCTGAATCAGTTTCGGTGTGACGAGAAGCTTCTCTTTGGCGACGTTGCCAGGTTTTCCGTCGTGCCCCCAGTAAAAGGGAGTGAATGCGATGCGCGCTTCGTCGTAGGTGGTGGGAACGCCGAGCGCGGTGGCCCAGCGGGACACCATGCGCCAGTCATCGTTGTTGCCGGGCATGCGCTTCCATTCGAAAAACTCCTCCCAGGTGGGTTTCTTTCCGGTGAGGCGCTGAATGGTTTGCAGGCCGGAGCGCCAATAGGTCTCGCGCACGTCGACCAACACGCCGTCAACGTCGAAAATGAGGATTTTGGGATCCAGCCTTCCTTTGGAAACACCCTTCCTGACAGTCTTCGGCACGATCGATCATCCTTTCGTGTTCTTCCAGTTTACATGCTGAGAGGAAAATCGCGTGCCCCGTAATTGTCCGAATGGAATATGGGCAGCGTGAGGTCAGGGAGTCAGTTGACGGGACGCCATCTCCACGCCGGAGGAGGTGAAATGGAACTGGAGCAGCCAATCACTGGGAATGCTGCGTCCGCTTTCGTCCGGTGGTGTGAACACCCATTTCTGCGCCGCTTTCAACGAAAGATCCGCGAAGTAGTGGCTGGGTCCAGCGTCATCGATGGCGGCCGTGGACACGTTTCCCGCAGCGTCAACATGGACTTTTACACTTACGCGAACTGTGCCGTGAATAGTGGATAGCGAACGGGCGGAAACCGCGGGTTTAACTTGGTCCAGCACGTCGCCTTTTGAACCGGCATCGCTTGATGTCTTGCCTGCAAGGTTCGCAGAAGAATCTGCGGAATTCTCGGGAGCGGTCGGAGACGGAGTTATCGCGTTGTCATTTTTCGCTTCTGCTGGAGCTGGAGGCTTAGGGTTCGTGGCGGTTTTAGGAGCAGTCGGCCCTGGAGGAAGGTTTGAAGTAGTGGCAGGTGGACTGGACGGCTTGGTGGAGGAAACGGCGACGGATGGGTTAGAGGATTCGGCCGGAAGTGGAGCCACAGTCGCCGTGTCAGCATTGGATGCCGGAGCGCGGTGACGCAATACAAAGACTAGTACGATGAGTGCGATGACCGCCAAGGCCCCCGCAAAGACAGGAATGGCATAGCTCGGCAAAGAAAGCGTTTTGGATTCTTGGCCAGCTTCTTGCCCGCCAGAACGGCGTGGGCTGTCTGAGAGCGAAGGGGCTTTGGTCTGCCTTGAGAGGGGAACGGCAGGCTCTTTGGACAGAGGCACTTCGAGCGCCGCGACGGAAGCGACGGTGGGAGCCGGGGTGAAGGCGGCAATAGCCGCATGGGTGGCGGAGGCCACAGCGGTGGGGGTGGTCGCGCCAACTCCCGCGGCGACGGTTCTGGCCGCGGCTACGGTCGCAGCAGCGGGATTCAGGCGTTCCGCAATGATGGTGCTGTTCCAGCGCTGGGAAGGCTTGCGTTTCAGAGTGTGGCGACAAATGTCTAGGAATGGCTCACGAATTCCGGCGGGAATCACGGGGTCGGCATTTTCGTTGAAAGGGAGAATAGCAGGCTGCTGTGAAAAGATTTCGACAAGCGTGACGCCGAGGGACCAAACGTCAGCGGAGGGAGAGTACGGGGCGTCCGGCAGTTCCGGAGCATCGTAAGCACTGCGCTCGCGGAGCATTTCGCGGTTCTCGCCAGCCCGAAAAATGGTATCGCTGGAAAGCTTGAGCACTTCGCCATCAGCCAGGACGTTCGATGGCTTGATATGGCCATGGGTGAGATCTTTTGCGTGCAGGTAAAGCAGAACGTCCGTAACCGCCTTGAGCATTTCTTTGGCTTCATCGGGGGTAAGGGCACGATGAGGGAGAACCTGAGAAAGGTTTTCCTCGGCAAAATCCATGGCAACGTAGAGCAAATCCATATCCTCGATGCGGCAAACGCCAGCACCATGGATGCGGATCAGGTTCGGATGGCTAAGCTTGGCGACGTCATTCCAAACCGAGAGCTGTTGCTCGCGGCCAGAAACTTCAGCGGAAACAAATTTAATTGCCACTTGGCGGGGTTGCGCGTCTTTCTGTTCGGCGAGAAAGACCGCACTATGGTCGGTGCTCCCAAGATAGCGCTGGAGGTGATATTTCTGGTCTACCAGTTGACCTTCCCATTGGTTCCATGAGTCGCTCATCGCCGCACCTCTTGCCGAAAATAGTGAGCCCTGCAAGCAAAATGGTTGCGCATGCTTGCCCAGGAGCTCAGTGCCAGGCGTCTAGTTAATCGTTCCCAAAGGGGTCAATGGGCGCCAGGGGCCGGGCGCTCATGGTTCTCATTCTGCCATGAATTGGAAATCGGAAAAGCAAATTGATGTTAATGCTTTGGAGTCGCAGAGTACTACCAAGTTGAGAGCGCGAGAAAACGCAGAGGACGCGGGCTGTCGGCGGATGACGGCGCGCCATTGCCCTTGTTACACTCGCGGCATAGAGTGGAATCGCGTTGTTAAGGATTCTGAGATGCCTTCCTTTGCCGGTGTCGATTTCATCGATTTTGATTCGCAATTAAACGACGAGGAGAAGCTGGTTCGACAGACAGCGCGCCAGTTCGTGGACAACGAAGTTCTTCCGATTATCGAAAGGCATGCGCGCGAAGCGACGTTTCCCATGCAGCTTGTGCCGCAGTTAGGAGAATTGGGATTTTTGGGCGCGAACCTGGAGGGCTATGGCTGTGCGGGGATGTCCGGCACGGCATACGGACTGGTGATGCAGGAACTGGAGCGAGGCGACTCGGGCTTGAGAAGTTTCGCTTCGGTACAGGGGGCGCTGGTGATGTATCCGATTTATCGATTCGGAAGCGATGCGCAAAAGGACAACTGGTTGCCGCGCCTGCAGAGCGGCGAAGCAATTGGGTGTTTTGGCCTCACGGAGCCGCAATTCGGTTCGAATCCCGGAGGGATGCTGACGCGAGCGGCAAAAAAGGGTCACGGCTACGTTTTAAATGGCGAGAAGATGTGGATCACGAACGGCTCGCTGGCGGATGTGGCGGTGGTGTGGGCGAAGTGCGAAGACGACAAAGTACGCGGCTTCCTGGTAGAAAAGGGAACGCCAGGGTTCAAGGCATGGGACGTGCACGGGAAATGGTCTCTCCGCGCGTCGGTGACTTCGGGGCTATCGCTTTCCGACTGCTTGGTGCCCGAAGAAAACATGCTACCTGGAGTGGTCGGGCTGCGGGGTCCATTGAACTGCCTGAATCAGGCGCGTTACGGAATCGGGTGGGGAGCAATTGGTGCAGCGATGGCCTGCTACGATACGGCGCTGCAATATGCGAAAACGCGGAAACAATTTGCGAACAAGCCAATCGCATCGCACCAACTCGTGCAGGAAAAGTTGGCCTGGATGATCACGGAAATCGTAAAAGGGCAGCTTCTGGCGCTGCAAGTGGCGCGTCTAAAGGATGCAGGGAAGGCGGAAGCGAGCCACATTTCGATGTTGAAGATGAATAATGTGGGTATGGCGCTGGAGACCGCGCGCAAGTCTCGAGACATTCTAGGCGCGAATGGAATTGTGGACGATTACTGCATCATGCGCCACATGAATAATCTGGAGAGCGTGTACACCTACGAAGGGACCAACGACATCCACAAATTAATCATCGGTGAAAAGATCACGGGAATTTCGGCCTTCGTAGGATGAGCATGAAACGACGCGGGAACGTTGCAGTTGCGATCTGTTGCTGGGTGGCTTTAGCAATGCCCATCTTGTGTCTGGCTGCACAATCCAGGGCCACAACACCGGATGCGAATCCTAAAACCAAAATCCGCTGCATTACCGCGTTTGTACGTTTGGATCGGGAACGCTATCAGCCGCAAATCTCCGAGGCGGTCGAATTTCTGAAGATCGCCCGCACTACCTTCGAGTCCCGGGATTTTCAGGTACAGACCCTTCGGATCGCCACACAGCCGTTTCCGGAATACACACAAGGACTTTCGCGGGAACAGACGCTGCAGTTCTTCCGGAACCTCGACGGGTTAGCACAGATGGAGAACATCATCATCTCGATAGGGCCCGCCTACCTTTCGGGCAACGATGGCGACGCCCAGGCGAACCTGTTGGCAGAAATCTTAAAGAGCTCAAAAGCGCTGTATGGATCGGTTTACGTAACAAATTCGTCCGGGGTGAATTGGCCGGCGGCACGGGCAGCCGCGCGGGTGATGAAGGAGCTTTCCGACGGCACCGTGCACAGCGAAGGGAATTTTCGATTTGCGGCGCTGGCCAGCGTGCCGCAGGCGACGCCATTTTTCCCCGCGGCATACCTGACCGGGCTGGGACACCAGTTTGCCGTGGGATTGGAATCTGCGGGCGACGTTGCTGACGCCGTGCGGGGTGTATCCGACCTGACGGCTGCGAAGCGACAGTTGGACGATTTGTTCTTCCAATTGGCCTCGAAAGTCGAAAATGTTGCGCTTCGCGTGGATAGCGAACGCGGATGGACATATTTGGGCCTGGACCTTTCGCCGGCACCGTCAAAGGAAGCATCGATAACCACCGCAGTGGAAAACATCTCTCATGAGCCGCTGGGCTCAAACGGAACAATGTCGGCGGTAGGAGTCATCACGTCGGCGATGAAAGATGTGGGCCTGCGAAAAACAGGATTCAACGGGGTGATGTTTCCTATTCTGGAAGATCCTGTTCTGCGAGACCGATGGAATGCAGGGTTGGTGTCCATCGATGCGCTGTTGAGCTACTCGTCAATTTGCGGCACCGGGTTGGATACCGTGCCGCTGGCCGGAACGACCACGGTGGACCAATTGTCACGCATTATCGGTGACGTCGCCACGCTTTCGGTGAAGTGGAATAAACCGCTGACCGCGCGCCTGCTGCCCGTTTCGGGCAAGGCCCCGGGCCAACAAACAGATTTTGCGGACCCCAATCTGCTGAACGCGGTGATCCAACCGGCATCCGGCCCGGAATCCCGCTGAGTGTTGCTCAAGCCGAAACTACCGAACGGCCCCGCTCGACTATAAGTCGAACTTTGCCCTAACATAAGCAGACTTAGGGGGTGTACCCGTGGAAGAACGTCTCAGCCTGGAATTTCTGCGTGTGGTGGAAAATGCCGCGATCGCATCGGCGCGCACCATGGGATTTGGCGACCGTCCGAAGGCTGACGAGGTAGCGGTCGAGGCGATGCGTCGGACGATGGACCAGGTGGAAATGGACGGAACCATTGTCATCGGGGAAGGCGAACGGGATGAAGCCCCCATGTTGTATATCGGTGAGAAAGTAGGGCTGGCGACGCACGCTCCGAAGTCGCTATTTCCCCAAGTAGACATTGCTGTAGACCCGCTGGAAGGGACGAATCTGTGCGCCACGGGAGCACCGAACTCGATCACCGTGCTGGCGGCCAGCGAACGTGGTGGATTGCTGCACGCACCGGATTTATACATGGAGAAGATTGTGGTTGGTCCGTCGTGCAAGGGCGCAGTGGATCTGGACGCTCCCGCTACCGACAATCTGAAAGCGGTAGCACAGCGATTGGACCGCGACGTGGATGACCTGGTGGTGATGGTTCTGGACCGGCCGCGGCACGAGAAACTGATCGCCGAGATTCGGGCGGTAGGTGCCCGGATTCGCCTGATCGGTGATGGTGACCTTTCCGCAGGTATTTCCGCAGCTGTGATTGGGACCGGCGTCCACATGGTGATGGGCACCGGTGGGGCCCCTGAGGGAGTGTTAACGGCGGCGGCTCTGCGCTGCCTGAACGGCCAGATTCTGGCGCGATTGGTGGTCAGCAAACCGGAACATCATGAACGCCTGGAAAAGATGGGCGTGAAGGATCCCAAACGGATCTATGCCACGGAGGACCTGGCCCCGGGGAAGAAAATGATCTTCGCGTGCACTGGCGTGACCGACGGCAACCTGCTAAAAGGCGTACGTTTCTTTGGGGATGGCGTACGAACCACATCGATGATCCTGACGCTGGACGAACGGCAGGTGCGGTTCATCGATTCGGTGCATTTAGAGAAGCGTCCGGATATCAAGGTTCGCTTTAACTAAGAAGAAAACAAAAGACTTGAAGTTACCAGTCGGACTCTAGGAACAGTTGCCCGGAATCTGGCCGTGTGGCCAGTGGTGAGAATCGATCGATCCCCGTACCCTGCTTCAACCAGTCCCGCCGCAGGAAGGCCCCTCAGTACGCCGTATGACGATGCAGTGCGCTCTGTGGCGACAACTGTGGAGATGAGGGAAAGGGAGATGCCGTGAAGCGTTCCGCGAAAGTGCTGCTGTCGATCCTGGCGGTAATCCTCGGCGGTTGCGCCGCGGCGACGATTCCCGGCAACGGCACGACGCAGGGTTACATCGTGATCGTCACGCCGTCCACCGCAACCCTCCCTGGGCTGACAGCACAACAATTTACGGCCAAAGCGAACGACGGATCTCGCCCCAAGTTGAACTGGTTCGTGAACGGTGTGGCGGGCGGGAATGCCAGCTTGGGAGTGATTACGACCGACGGCATGTACACCGCGCCCGAGTTTCCCCCAGCACCAAATTCGATCACCGTCACCGCGACGGACGACGTGGACCCAACCAAGACGGGAAGCAGCGCGGTGACTTTGGACAATCCGATTCCGGAGTTGGATACGGTGGCTCCGATGGTGATTGACGTGGGAAACTTCACATTGACGCTTACGGGAAAGCATTTTGCGCCGGGCGCAACAGTCTATTTTGGAACGACCTCCCTGACCACAACCGTGATTTCGTCGACGCAGTTGACCGCCACGGGCTCCGTGACCAGTGCGCAGGCAGGCGATGTAAGCATCACGGTGAAGAATCCCACACCGGGTTCCGGAACGTCGGCGGCGATTACCGCGCAGGTTAAGGGTGTGGTCGTGAAAGTGACACCGGCCACGGGGTTGCTGCGGGCGGGATCGCAGCAAGTGTTTACGGCAACGGTCACCGGCACGACAAATACCGCCGTGAGTTGGTCGGTCAATGGAATAGCGGGCGGCAACGCAACCATTGGAACGATCGTGGCAAGCGGCAACTATCTGGTACCGACGAATATTCCGAATCCAAACTCCGTGACCATCACCGCAACCAGCATGGCGGACGCCACGGCGCAAGGCAACGCTTCGGTAACGTTGGGGAATCAGGTGCCGGTGCTGAGTGCTGTGGTGCCGATGCAAACGATCGTAAATGTCCCGTTCACTTTGACGCTGGAAGGCTCAGGCTTCATGAACGGATCTGTGGTGAACTTCGGCACGCAGCAATTGACGACCACTTATCTTTCGCCGACAGAATTGACAGCAACAGGCACGCCCACCGCGGCACAGGTAGGGAACATCTCGATTACCGTCACCAACCCAAATCCGGGGTCGGCCACTTCCAATGCCATTACGGCTCAGGTTCTGGCCAGTTCGAACATCGTCGTAAAAGTAGCGCCAAAGAGCATCACGCTCGGTGCGGGTAATGAAACGCAATTTCAAGCCACGGTAACGGGCAACACCGACACGCAGGTGACCTGGTCGGTGAACAACATCGCTTACGGCAACAACACCGTGGGCAGCATCGATGGCGAGGGAAACTATACCGCTCCCGTGAATATCACCACGTTGGGCAGCGTCCAAGTGACGGCAGCCAGCGTAGTGGATCCGTCCAAGACGGACAGCGCCACGGTAACGCTAAAAAATCCTGTCCCGGTTTTGTCCGCGATCACACCGGGCACACTGGCTCCGGGTTCGTTCCAGATGACGCTGTACGGCACCGGGTTCGTGGCGACGTCAACCGCGACGTTTGGCGGCCAGCCGATGCAAGTGACATATTTCACGGACACGATGATCACCGCAGTGGGCTCCGCAACAGCCGCTCAGGCCGGAGCGGTGCCCGTGATCGTGACCAACCCCGCGCCGGGTGGCGGAACTTCCAACAAAGTGGATGTAACGGTGACCACCTCAGGTTCGCCGGTCACCGCATCCGCCGGCGTTCGCTTCCTGGAACAGTCGTCGTTTGGGCCGAACATGGAAACCCTGAACCAAGTGCAACAACTTGGTTTTGACATATATATGCAGAACCAGCTGGCGTCGACCGTTACTACGTATCGGGCGCCTTTCCCGAATGACAGTATCAGCGATGTGCAGAACAGATTTTTCCTGAACGCCATTGCCGGCGGCGATCAACTGCGCGAGCGCGTGGCTATGGCGCTAAACGAACTGTGGGTGACCGGCGCGGACACCGAGAGCGATCCGGTAGGCTATACCAATTACCTGCAAACGCTGAGCAAAGATGCCCTGGGGAACTATCAGGACGTGATGACGGATGTAACCCTGACAGCAGCCATGGGCGATTACTTGAACATGGTCAATAACAACGCGCCCGCGCCGGGACAGCATGCGAATGAAAACTATGCGCGCGAGTTCATGCAACTCTTCTGCCTGGGGTTGAACAAGCTGAATCCGGACGGCACGCCGATGCTGGATGGCTCGGGGAACCCGATTCCAACGTACACGCAGGATGATGTGATGGCGTTGGGTCGCGTGTTCACCGGATGGACTTATCCCACGGCACCCGGAAAAGCGGCGCAGAACAACAATCCGCCGTACTTTGGCGGGCCGATGATTCCAGTGGAATCCGAGCACGACACCGGTGCGAAGACTCTCTTAGGGCAGAACATCTCAGCGGGTCAGAGCGCAACGCAAGACCTGAGTTCGGCAGTTGGGATTGTGTTCAACCATCCGAACGTAGGTCCCTTTGTGGCCACCCAATTGATCGAGAAGCTGGTGACCAGCAATCCTAGCCCAGCCTATGTGCAGAGGGTGGCGCAGGCATTTAATACCGGCGCGTTCAATGGGTACGGCACCGGCAAGCGCGGAGACCTGCAGGCCACGGTCGCGGCTATCCTTCTGGATTCGGAAGCTCGGCGTGGGGACACGACCGCGACGGTAGTAGCTACGGATGGGAAGCTGCGCGAACCGGTGATCATGATCGTCGGCCTGGCGCGAGCGTTCCATGCAAAGACGGACGGGAACGGCCTTGCGTACGAAGGCGACCAGATGTCGCAAAACATCTTCTATCCGCCCACGGTATTCAATTTCTTTCCTCCGGTTAACCCGATTCCCGGTACAAACCTGAACGGACCGGAATTCGGAATTTTCAATACGAACACCAGCCTTGCGCGCGTGAATGTGATCAATGACGCGGTGTACGGATCGATTGGTTACAACACCAAGCTGGATTTCAGCCCGGTCGTCAACGCCGGTTCCAGCGATCAGATGATTTCGTGGCTCGACACGCTGTTCTTGCACGGCACGACGCCGGACGAGATGAAGCAGGTTATTTCCACTGCGCTAAGCGCGCTAGACCCGAGCGACACTACAGGTCAGGCCAAAGCAGCGATTTACCTGTACACATCGTCGGCGATGTACCAAGTTCAGCACTGAGCGGACAGGAGCACGGAATGAGCTATCACTCGCGAAGAGACCTACTGAGGCTGGCATGCTGTTCCGCTGCCGGAGCTACTCTGGTCGGTGGATTGAGCAAGTTTGGGCTGATGAGCGCGTTCGCGCAGGGTGGGGCGGATTACAAGGCGCTGGTGTGCATCTTTATGTTCGGCGGGAACGACGGGAACAACGTGATTGTGCCAATCGATTCGCGCTACGGCTCGTACCAGCAAGTTCGTTCAGTGCTGGCGATCCCGCAGGCGCAGTTGCTTCCGTTGCAGTCGAACGGACAATCGTCCTACGGATTGCACCCGAACATGCCGGAGATGCAAGGCTATTTCAATAACCAGAAAAACTTGGCGGTCGTAGCCAACGTCGGAACGTTGGTTCAGCCGACAACGCAGGCGACGTATCAACAGTATAAAAATCTGCCGCAGAACCTTTACTCGCACTCCGACCAACAAGACCAGTGGCAAAGCGCTCAGCTTGCGGGGACACCACTTTCGGGCTGGGCCGGGAAGGTCGCAGACGCGGTGCAGGGCACGTACAACGGCTCGGCGCTGTTTCCTCCCGTACTGTCGATCAGTGGAAACGCGATTTTCTGCACCGGCATAACGTCGCAACCGTTCACGATGAATCCCGGGCAGGCACCGGGTCTGCAAGGATTCAGCTCCTCCGCCGCGTCTCAGGCGAGGTACGCTGCGACGCAACAACTCTTGACGTTCGATAGTGGCCTGAACATGGTGCAGGCCGCCAATGGTGTGACGGGACAGGCAGTGCAGTACGCGCAGGTACTGTCTGCGGCACTGAAGGATGCCACACCGCTGCAGACTACATTCCCGGACAACTATCTTGCGCAGCAACTGCAGCAGGTGGCGCAAGTCATCTCGGTGCGCAGCGCGCTGGGTGTGAATCGCCAGATCTTCTTCTGCTCGTACGGAGGATTCGACACCCACGGCGATCAGTTGGCGCAACAAGTAAAGCTGCTAACCACCATCAGCCAGAGCATGGGAGCCTTCTATCAAGCTACGCAGGAAATGGGCGTTACCGATTCGGTTACCTCGTTCACGTTGTCAGAATTCGGGCGCACGTTCGAACCCGGTTCGAACGGCGGCTCTGACCATGCCTGGGGCAGCCATCATCTGGTCCTGGGTGGTGCCGTGAAGGGCAACGCGGTCTATGGAACGTTTCCAACTTTGGCGCTAGGTGGACCAGACGACGCGGACCAGAACGGCCGTTGGATCCCCTCGACTGCACTCGACCAATACGCTGCCACGCTCGCAACGTGGTTCGGCGTGCCCGCAGCGAATTTGAATTCGATTTTCCCGAACCTGGCGAATTTCCCATCCAGTGATTTGGGATTCATGGGCTGAGGTAAGCGAAAACGGATTTCGTCCTGAGAGAGGCCACGTGCAAAAAAGGGCGCTCCCGTGAGGGGGCGCCCTTTTTCTTGTTGTAAGCGGTGCTTGGTTATTTGGGCAGTGACGCGCCAGCGAGAACGACGCGGTCCGTTACGGGAATCGCGGTGGTGAACACCGTGGCGGTTTTGCCCTCAGGAAGCGCCACTTGTTTGCCAAGCGCCGCTAACGTGGGGCCGACGGGCTGAACGCTGTCCGTGGAGCTATCGCCAGGCTGAATAGAGATGCGGGTGGATGAGGGAGCGCAGTTGGACACACCTAAGCAGGTGTCGCGCACAAAGACCTGGCGTAGACCGCTATTCGGCGCCACCCAAGAGCCGCTGCTGTGGCTGGGCATGACCGCCAAGAAGGCAACGTAACGCCCCGAAGCGCTGAGAGAAGGAAGAACAGCCTCGGTACCTGACAGACGACCCTGGTTATCGGTGGAGACCAACGTTGTGCTCATTTTGCACTCCGGGGAGGCGCCAATGCAGGTGTCGGTGAGGTAGATTTGCCGCCCTAGTGGGGCGCTGTCGACAAGGTTCGTTGCCGCAGACCCATAGGCTACATAACGCGCGTCAGGAGAAGCAGAGGCATTGTGGCTGTCGCCATTCGCCGGAGAGCCATCGGACGCGATGGAAATGGTTCGTCTGGATGGAACGCAGCCCTTCATGACTCCCGCACAGGTATCCGCCAAGATAATCTGCCAGGAATTGCCGACCAGCGCGGTATAAGTCACGTATCGGCCGTCGCGAGTGATGGTGGGAGCCTCTTCCGCGATTAAGTTTTGAGAGCCGGAAGAAATGCTCGTAGTCACCGGCGAGCAGTTGGGCACGCCCGCACAAGTGTCGCGAACAAAAACATCCCGCGAGACGTTTGGCGAAGCGCCAGCATCGGGGATGGCCACACCGACCAGCTTGGGCGACTCCGCAAGAAAAGCAACGAATCTTCCGGAAGCGCTGACCGCAGGGAGAACCCCGGCGCGTCCGGACAGTTTGCCTTGCTCGTCTACGGAAATCTGAGAAATGTTAGGCATGCAGGAGGGGCCTTGTCCGAGACAGGTATCCCGCAAAAAGACCTGGCGACCACTCGAGCGATGCTCGAGAAGGTTGCTGGCGTTTGAACTGAACGCTACATATCGTCCGTCTGGCGTCATTGCCGCGTTACGACTATCGGCATTACCCACAGACCCGTCTGGAGCGCTGGATACTAACTTCGCCGTTATCGCGCAAGAATTCGGCGCGTTCAAGCAGGTGTCTCGAAGGACAACTTGCGATATTCCGTTCTGCGGACTGGCAACGGCGACGTAGCGGCCGTCTTGGCTGATCGCGGCGGCTTCGGCCACGTTGGTGCCTGCCGGAACATTCGCTGGGCAACTGTTGGCCGTCGATGGCGGAGCCGTGATCGTGAAGATCTGTGTGGTTCCATTCGGGAACGTATTGGTGTCCCCGCCACCAAGATTCGGGCAATTCAAAAGGCAGATCGCGCTCGGAGGGTTCAGGACGTTGATCTGAGCGGTATCCGGAGCACAAAGCAGCGAGCCGGGAACAACGGCGGTCATCTGAGTAGAACTGATGGCGGTTACGGTGATGGCCTTTTCCTGGCCGTAGCTGGCCAATCCCGTGAAGGTGACACTGGAGCCGCCATTTTGCGAGACGGGGAGGAAATTCGAGCCGGTCACGGTGATTGGCACATCCGCGCACTTCGATCCAGAAGCACAGTAGGCAGTCGATGTTGGGGAAATGGCGGTCAGTGTCGGAACCGGATTTGGAGCACCGTAGACGATAAACGTGAGGGCGTTCGAAAGGCCGTTGTAGCCGGAACCCTGGTTCTGGGGTTGATAAACATTGACGGCAACGGAACCAGGATCGGCAACCAGGCTGTACGGAACTTCGGCTGAGATATTTGTCGTATCGATGAAAGTCGTGGGCAGTTTCTTGCCGTTCCATTGAACCACAGGAAGCGTTCCTGTTCCGCTAAAGGGATTCAAAGAACTGGCGATGACATAAAGCGTGAAGCACGCGTATTTCGGCCCATTGGAGCTGTCCTGGCACTGTGCGGCATTTGCCGGTGCGCTACCGGCGGTAACTCCGGACGGCGAAAGATTGGTGAGAGTTGCGCCCGTATTGTACTGCACCGAATTGTTGTAATCGTTGCAGCCCGCGAGCGCGGCAACAGCTAGTAACACGACAGCCAGGGCTGTCCAGAACCTCTTCATTCCTTCTCCTCAAGAGACAAACTTCATGCGCGCATTTGCCAAAGACCCGAGTCACGGCGGCGAGGACCGCGCATTTAATCTAGGATTGAGATGCAGAGAATCGCGCTCGCGTTGATTCATTCAATGAGGAACGTCACAACGACGGCACAAGACCAAGCTATATTATCGCGTAGAGGCGGTTTTGGGCAAAGTGTCCGGTGGCCCCAAGAACGCCCCGGAACTCGATGGCGGGCTAGGGTTGTCCCAGGGAGGACAGGGATTCGCGCACCAATTGCTTCAGTTTGCTCTGGCACTCGGGATCAGGCACCCCCTCTGCGGCCTTCCCGGCAGCCTGATAAAACTGTCTCGCGGAATCGGTTCTTGCCAATTTGGCGTTTAAATCTCCTCTCATCAGCAGAAAGATCGGGTTCTGAGGATACTTCTCCGACAGTGGGGTAATGACCGTCAGCGCTTGCTCATACTTCTGGTCATAGTTAAACAGGTTCAAAGCCAGGTAGAACTGCGCGAGGGAGGAGCTGAGCTGCCCGTCACGAATTCCGCGCTGGAGTTGCCGGATACCTTCCTCTTTCGATCCGCCGGGAATGCCCATGAGAAACCGCAGGGTCTTAGCCAGCATGGACAAGGTGTCAACGTAATAGTTGTACAAGCCGAGGCCGGTGTAGGCGTCGGCTAAAGTGGGATCAAGAGTTAATGCCGCCTGAAAATTCTCGCGCGCGCGGACGCCGGCGCGGGCGCTAGCTCGGTACTCGGAGCGCATGGCATAAAGCCTTGCGGCCAAGGCGTCGGCCATCGCGGCATAAAGATGCATGTCTGCAGCATCGTGGTCGTGCAATTTCTGCTCAGCGAGGCTGTAGGCTTTGCTGGTTAACTCGAAGTAATTGGCATCGCCGGCAGCCTTGTTGTGGTGGCGCGCCATGGTCATGCCGTATTTGAACTCCGCGGAGACACACCAGATTTTCCACCACTCGACTTCAGCTTCCAGCAAGTATCCGAGTGGTTGATCCGGTTGCTGGGCCTCAAGCTGGTGAATTTCCGGAAGGGCCAAGTCGCTGCGACCGGAGTAAATGTGAGCTAGGATGGTGGAAATGTTGGGCGGAAGTTGCAGAGGAATGGCCAAAAGACTCGGGACAAAGGCACTCAAGCAAACGACCAGCAAAGTAACTACGCGGAGAGTTCGCCCCATAAAAGAGAGTGCCTGATCTATCCCTTTCTGGGCACGAGTTTAAGCTGTTCTCCCAAAGACGCCAATCGAAATGGTTTTTGCAGGAACACGGCGGCTCTGGGAATCTGTATTTCGGGCAAGCCTTGCGCATAGCCGGACATAAAGATGACCTGAAGATCGTTTCGAAATCCATGAATTTGAGAGGCGAGATCGGTCCCACGAAGTCCGGGCATAACCACGTCGGTAAGTAAGACATCGATGGGCGCTGAATAGCTGCGGGCCAACTCCAGGGCGTCGTGAGCGGTTTGGGCTTCCAAAACCCGATGGCCCAGGCCGCGCAGATATTCAGCGATGGCAGCCCGCAGCGAAGGTTCGTCGTCGGCCAACAGAACGGTCAGTGGCTTGTCGCCGGCTTCCTGACTCGAAATGTGCCGAAGTGTCTCGATTTGTTCCGCGGGGCTTTCGGTGGGGAAATAAATCTGAAATCTAGTGCCTTCATTTGGTTGCGAATCGACGTAGATGTGACCACCAAACTGGCAAACGATCCCGTACACCGTGGGCAGGCCTAAGCCAGTACCCTTGCCTTCGGGCTTGGTCGTGAAAAATGGCTCGAAAATATGAGCGCGGGTCTCCTGATCCATTCCGACGCCAGTGTCCTTCACCTCAAGCAAAAGCCACTCGAAGGAATCATTTTGGCCCTCCCCCGAGGATTCCGGAGGAAGCGAAAACGTGTTTCGGGTGGAAATACTGAGAGAACCGCCCAACGGCATCGCGTCTCGCGCGTTGATCGCCAAATTGGCGATGACTTGTTCCAGTTGCGCAGAATCGGCGCGAATCCAGGAGTGCGAGGCGTGATGCTGAAAGGTCAGCTGGACTTGCGCGCCGAGCAGACGCGGCAACATGAACTCGCATTCGGTAAGAACCTCGTGTAAATCAATCGGGATGACCTCCAGCACTTGCTTTCTGCTGAAGGCGAGGAGTTGTTTCGTGATGGCCGCAGCCTTTTCGACGGTTCTGCGAATCTGGTCGACATAACGGGTCGAAGGTGACCGCTCCGGAAGAGTTTTTTCGAGCAACTCGGTCGCGCCAGAAAGAACCATCAGCATGTTGTTGAAGTCGTGCGCGATGCCGCCGGAAAGTTGGCCGAGGACTTCCATCTTCTGCGCCTGGCGGAAGTCCGCTTCTAACCGAGCGCGCTGGTCCTCCAGTTGAGCGCGCTTAAGGTTCTGACGGTAACTGTCGTACAAGACGCCGGTGGCCTGGGATATGGCCTCAAGCGACCGGGATTCGTCACCGGTGTAGCCACCGGAGCGGTTGGCCACCGCGATAACACCGACGATTGTTCCCCCCTTGCGGATTGGTACGCCTAATAGGCTGTCGATTCGGGGATGGCCAGCGGGGATTCCACCACACCTGGTATCGGTTGCGGGACTATTCGCCACAACTGTTCTTCCGTTACGGATGATTTCACCGAACAGATTGCCGTGATGTGCAATTTCGAAATAGCCAAGTCCGGCTTTCTGGTGCATTTTGGTTTCGAAGAGTTGACGATTCTGTTGTGGGTCCCAGGTGACGCCCTCATGGGCAAGAACATGCAATTGCGGGTCTTCAAGAACTGCTGCGAGGAAACCTTCCGGGCTTTGGGTTTGTTTTAAGGCGTGACGCAGCAAACCCTGGCTGGCTTTCGCCCAGTCGCCGGTTTCCAGAAAGGTATTCAACGCGTCGGTGACCGCCGAGAGAGTGATGGTCTTTTCGTTTAGCTCAAGCTCCATCCGCTTTCGCTCATGGACGTCGTCAATCGTTGGCATATCCGGCGGTCTCCCTTTTGCAATACGACAGGTTCAGCGACAACAATGGACAGGCTTCAGGTTCATCACGGGAGAGGGCCGCAACGAAAACAAATCTGGAAGGGGAAGTCCGGCGGTCAGAGAGGACGAAATTAGCGCCAGCGCCACACTTCCGGACCAATGTGACTTCGAAACCTGCCGACGTCAATAGAACTGATTCCTGGCTTGCAATGGAGCGGGAAGTCTTGTTAGGCAGGCCTTGGCAGGTTTGTTATTCTCGCAACGCATGAGTAATTCTCTGTCTAGCGGTACCGCAAATTCAGCGCCGCCGCAACTTGAACGCGGCCTTGGCTTAAAGGAAGCCGTGGCGCTGAACATGATTGAGATTGTCGGCATCGGACCATTTGTAGTGAGTTCGCTGGTGATCAAGGCGATGGGCGGACCACAAGCGATCCTGGCTTGGATGGCCGGGGCGGTATTGGCGACTTTGGATGGATTCGTATGGGCAGAGTTGGGAGCGGCGATGCCGCGAGCGGGAGGGACGTACGTTTTCTTAAGGGAAGCGTATGGGCCGGAGAAGTGGGGCCGGCTGATGTCGTTCTTGTTCGTCTGGCAGACCCTGATCTATGCACCGCTATCGGTGGCATCGGCGGCGATTGGGTTCTCGGAGTACGCGAAGTTCATTTATCCGTTCAACTGGTGGCAAGCGAAAGCGATCGCGGGCGGACTGGTCGTGCTGCTGGTAATCCTGTTGTACCGTCGTATCGCAACGATCGGAAAGATTTCGGTGTTGCTGTGGATCGGTGTTGTGGGCACCATGCTGTGGCTGATCTGGGGAGGCGTGCGGCATTTTGATTCCAAGATAGCGTTCGATTTTCCCCAAAACGCTTTTCATCTGTCGACGGTGTGGTTTGGGGCGCTGGGCGCCGCGATGGTCAGCACGATTTACAGTTATTTTGGTTACTACAATATTTGCAATCTGGGCGGAGAGATTCGCGATCCGGAAAGAAATATTCCACGAGGCATTTTCTACTCGATTTTTGGAATTGCCGTGCTGTATCTGGCGATGCAAACCAGCATTCTTGGCGTAGTGCCATGGCGGGAAGCGCAAAATTCGCCGTTTCTAGCGAGCTTGTTCGTAGAGCGATTGTACGGTTCTGGAGCGGCCCATTTCGCTACTGTGATGGTGCTTTGGATCGCGATGGCCAGTGTCTTTTCCGTGTTGCTGGGTTATTCCCGAGTGCCATATTCGGCTGCGCTGGACGGGAATTTTCTACCAATCTTTGGCCGGATCCATCCTACGAAGCACTTCCCGCACATTTCCCTGCTGATCCTGGGCGGGCTATCGTTTGTGTTCAGTCTTACGTTGAAGCTTCGAACCGTCATTATGGCGCTTCTGGCGATGCGGCTGCTGGTTCAGTTTATAGGCCAAGCCATCGGCGTGATGCTCCTGCGAAAACGGTGGCCCTCCGAGAGATTGCCGTTCAAGATGTGGGCTTATCCGATGCCCGCGGTGTTCACCGCGATGGCGTGGGTCTGGCTATTTTGGCATACCGGGCCATTTCGCAAGTTCGGCTTGCTGGCTGTCGCGCTAGGTGTGATTGCGTTTCTGGTTTGGACGCGGGAAATGCGACAATGGCCGTTCGCTTCTATGCGCGATTCCTGACCTCCTGCTCATTCCGGGCGCTGTGAAGCGTTTCGAACAACCTTGCAGAATTCAAGGGAGGAGCGTTGAGACTATTGCGGTGGGGATTGTCCGCAGCTGTTCTCTTTCTGTCTAGCGCCAGCGCGATGCGGGCGCAATTTCCAGCTCCACCGGGAACCGGTTCTGGCTTGCCGGAGACGGTTGAAGCGATTGACAGCGCACGTGTGATCACCCGAATCCTCTACATCACCGCGCATCCTGACGACGAGTCGGCGGCAGTGCTGACTTATCTAGCGCGAGGGCTGCATGCCGACGTGGCTCTTTTGTCGTTGACACGTGGGGAAGGCGGACAAAATGCGCTGGGGCCGGAGCAGGCGCCGCAATTGGGCTTGATTCGGACCCAGGAGTTGCTTGCTGCGACTCGGGGCTATGGAGTGAAGCTGTATTTCACGCGCGCACGCGATTTTGGCTTTTCGAAAACGCCCGAAGAAACCGAGAAAATCTGGGACGGGCAAGTTCTGGAAGATATGGTGCGGGTGATCCGGAGCTTCCGGCCCACTATTGTTATCAATCATTGGGGAGGCGTTCACTCCGGGCACGGGCACCATCAAGCCGCCGGGTTGCTCACACCAAAAGCAGTGCAGCTTGCAGGCGACATCTCGTTCAATCCGAACGACCCAACGGGGAAGAAACCCGTCGGCCCGGATCAGGCCCCCTGGCAACCGGAAGCACCGGTTCTTATTCTGAATGTGGATCGCGGGGATTCTTCAAACGGGTATGTACTGCCGCTGGACGACATTTCTCCCTTGTACGGGAAAAGTTGGCGGCAGATCGGGCTGGATGCGTTTGTCAATCATCACACCCAAGGAATAGCTGGGTTCTTGAATTCGCCATTTCTGCGCAGGCCTATCGCGCTGGTACCGGCGCAAGGCGGAACGCTCGATCCGGCCGTTCTAGCGGAACCACTAACGGCTCTCTTCCCGGGCTGCAAGGCGTTTGCGAATGCATATGAACTATTGGCGAGAGCTCGGGAGAACACACTCGTGGGAGATGTGCCCACGGCGACGAAGCAATTGGCGGACGCGGCGGATGACTTCAACGACTGGACCGGAAAATGCGGTTATGCGATTGCCGGTGGCAATAATCCGCAGCTTCAATATGCAGCGGATATCGGAAGAAGCCGCGCGCGTATCGAGCGCGCTTTGGCGTTGGTTGCGGGAATGCACTTATCCGCAGACGCGGATACCAGCCAACTTGTGGTGGGAAACGCGTTTCACGTGGACGCAGAAACGACCTGCCGGAAGGAGGCAGGCTGCGAATTCGGGCCAATGACACTGAATCTTGCCGCTGGCATCGAACAAACCGCAAAGAGTGGCAGCCCGAGCCAAGGGATGCAGTTCACCCTTTCGTTTGTCGGGAATGCGCCGAAGCAGGACCCGGCACAAGCATTACTACCTGCGCCCGAAAATGATCTGGCTCCGTTGCTACCCGAACCGCCACCGTTGATCACTGCACAACAGGAACTCACGATTGCGGGACACAAAATGACCGTCAGGCAGCCAGTGACCCATGTGCAGGCTACCAGCACCGACGTGGTTCGAGCGCCGCTAAGGGAAGTTCCCGCGTACACATTGGACGTGGATCCAAAGCAAGTAATCGAAGTTTTGGCGAGAGATCACAAGCCTTTCGATATTTTCCTGCGGGTACATTCCTATTCCACAAAAGCAGCGAAAATTGCTATCGGACTGGACGTTCCGGATGGGCTGAAAGCGTCAGGTCCGGTGGATGTCAACTTCAACGGCGCCGGCGATCAGTATGCGAAATTCACGGTTACCCCACCCGCGCGCCTCGACGCCGGGAATTTTACGGTAACCGCCCATGCCATGAGAGGCGAGGAGCGGTTCTCCTCGTCCCTTGACCCTCTGCCATCCGCGCCAACGATTTTCTGGAGCGAGCCCGCCAAATGTGTTGTTCACGCCTTCGACATCCATGTGCCGTCAAACCTAAAGGTTGGGTACATCTCTGCCGAGGGAGAGCCCGTGCCGGCCGCCCTGCGCCGGCTGGGTATATCCGTGGACCTGTTAGACACCACGGCGCTCGCTTTTGGTGATCTTGGGAAGCACGACGCGATCGTGGTTGGGGTGCGCGCTTACGAGTTGCGGCCGGAATTAGCCGGAGCGAACAAGCGGTTGCTGGCGTATGTGTCGAACGGCGGCACGCTCATCGTTCAATATAACCGCGACTCCGTATGGGATCGGCTCCAACCGGCTCCTTATCCTGCGAGGATTGGGAGTCCGACACCGCGCATCACGGACGAAAAAGCTGCGGTCACATTCCCGAAGCCTGACGACTCTCTTTTGAATCGGCCGAACAAGATCCGAGAAGCCGATTTCGAAAACTGGGTCCAGGAACGCGGCTTGTATTTCTGGAGTGAATTCGATTCGCGGTATACACCGTTGCTGGTGATGCATGATCCAGGTGAGAAAAACCTGGATGGCGGACTGGTATACGCCCATTATGGGAAAGGTATTTACATCTACACAGGACTGGCATTTTTTCGTCAACTTCCCGACGGGATCCCTGGGGCTTACCGTCTGTTCGTCAATTTGCTCAGCGCCTCCCGAACGGAATAGAGCGAAACTTGCGGATGGCCAACTAAGCACAGAGTCCTGCGCGGTGGGAGACACTGCGTTATTCTCGTTTCTGTCCTTCAGGCGATCGACCTTTAAGCGCCAATGTGGCAAATGCGTTTGGAAAAGGAAACTTCCGCAGGAGTCTAGCCAGCATGAGATGCAAGAAAACCACGATGAGGAGCAATCACAGGGCTGAACGGTGCCTCGGCATACTGCTGCTTTGCGCCCTGTGTCTAACCTTCACAACCAGCGCTTCGGCGCAGAAGAAAAAGAAGAAAGACGACCAGTCTCAGCCGGTTCCTCCTCCTAGCGTTGCTGCGAACGTTCCCGATGAACAGAAAATCGACTATGTGATCGGGGAGTTTCTGGGAGCATGGCAGGTAGGCGACGTCGAAAAGATGCACAAAAATGTTGCCGACGATATTTCGGTGGTAGCGGGAACGTGGACGCCGCCAGCGGTAGGCTGGCCGAATTATCTGGCGGCATATAACGTACAGCGCGCGCGTATGCAACAGGTCCGCTTGGACCGCAGTAATACGCTGATCCGGATCGCCCCATCGGGTCAGTTCGCCTGGGCCTGTTACCAGTGGGACTTCAGTGCTGTGGTAGACGGAACGCCGATGGCCGCCGAAGGGCAGGCCACCCTGGTGCTGGAGAAGAAAAACGAAGCGTGGGTGATCGTGCACGATCACACCTCGCTCGTCCAGGCCTCTCAACCTACTTCCCCCGCGAGCACCGCTCCGCAGCCAGCGGAGCCCGCGCCTGCGAAGCCCTGAAAACGGACCCCGCCGAAGTCAGGCAGCCAGCGACCTAGAAGTTCTTGAGCCCGTGATAGACGAACATCCCGGCGATGACGAGGAGCAGGACACCGGACGTGATGCCGCTGGTCAGGATGGGGCGGGAAAGCTTGTCGATCCTGGAGATCAACTCGCGCTGCTCCCTGGCCATGTGCTCTTCAGCTTTGTCGAGAAAGATTTGATCGTCTTCGTGGCTTGAGAGCACGCTGCGCCATGCGATGAGCACGAGGAATATGGCGGTAACGAGCCCCCAAGCGACCAGCAGATAAAGTAATGGTCCGTTAAACGCAGCTCCCATATCAGGGTTCATAGCAACCTCCCTTGGAACCGGTCCCGGGTCCCTGCTCTGCGAGCGCAGGTAACTCTTATGGGGCGGAGTATAGCACCGCGGGAGAGGAAAACCAGAGGGGGGCCTGTTGCTGAGAAAGTCAACAGCGGGCCGGGGGATCTCATGCAAGAGACAGGATTGAAGAGGTGCACCGGTCATTGACTTGGGGAATGTGGCGGACTTAGTATCCACGCAGGTGCGCTCCAACCTGAGGTTCCCTTCTTCAGACAGGAGTATCCACATGAGCCACCGTTTCAATTTGCTCGCCTTGTTTTCCCTCTGCGTCCTGGTTTTTGCGTGTTCCAGTGGCCCTAAAGTCTCCACCAGCGAAAGGCAGTTTGGAGACGCTAAGAACAACATTGCGTCTTCCGATTTCAAGGCCGCGCTCGACAATCTCAGCGGCGCCATCAAATCCACAACCGACGATTCCCTGCGCCAGCAAGCGACCATACTGCGGATAGCTCTGGTTACGGCCTTAGCCGACGCCAATGAGCAGATGGGAGAGGCGTACTATGTGGGCGCCAAGCAGCCCTTTGCGCGCCAACAGAGCGCGGGTTTCTATAAAGAGCGCTCCGACTATAACAACGCCGCGCGGGCCTATCTGATGGAGGCCATGCAGGCGGTGATGGATCAGCGCTCTAAGCTGGGTGCGAATCCGGTGTCGATTGCCGTTCCTTTCCCCGGTTTTACCGGCGGCACCGACCCCGCTATTGCCAAAATCCGCAACGGCCAACTGGTTTCCGACGCCGAACGCATCAACGCGGAACTGCAGGTGGAACGAAATTGCCTGGCACATGTTCTGGCTGGATTGGCGGGCAACGATGAGAATCTGAATAAGGCCCAGGAACAATTCAATGCCGGAAAAGTCGACGTTGATTCGCGCGTCTATCTGGTGTCGTTGAGCGATGACTTCCTGCGCATCGGAGCGATGTTCGACAGCCACGGAGTGAATGATCCAGATCGATTCCGCGTCGTCAACCAGGTTGTGAAGGGGAATCTGGATGCGGCCACAAAACTCCTGACCGCACGGCCAGACAAAGACCTGGAGTCGCGCATCAAGAAGATGCAGGGCGACTGCGATAAGTGTCTGAAGAAGTTGGGTGCGTAGCGACCCTTAGCGTCGTATTTCACTTGTCGGCAATACACCGGCTCCGTGCCAGGGCACACTTGGCCTGTTCGTTGACAAACCTGCGCAGCGGCCTCAAAATTAAGCTACCTGATTTCCTGCACTTGTGCCCAAGTGGCGGAACTGGCAGACGCGCTAGCTTCAGGAGCTAGTGGCCTCACGGTCGTGGAGGTTCGAGTCCTCTCTTGGGCACCATTTCTGAACAGTTCATTCCGCAACCAATACACATATTCCGGCGGCGGCCATAATGAAGGTCCTAAGATCTCTCGGTATTTCGGCGGCGTCGCCTGCTCGCCCCAACGCCATCCGTTAGGATGGCCGGGAACTGGGGAAGGCGAAGATACGGGCCGCCCTCGTTATGACATCAACCGGAAACCGCCGTGCTGGGATTGGCAGAGCATTGGTCTACCTCGCACACGATCGCATTCAGCCTGACGACAAAACTAGGGACTCCTCGGACTCAAATGGCAGCTAAACTGAAACCGACGGAGACCTCGATGCTCTTGACTCGCGCTGCAACAGTTGCGGATGTGCCATTGCTCAGGAGGCTTATTCAAGAACTCGCGGAGTATGAGCGGGAACCTCAGGCCGTACTCATTACGGAGGACGAGCTATGTCGTGATGGCTTTGGTCCTGACCCGAGATTCCGCGCCATCATTGCGGAACAGGATGGACAACCGGCTGGGTATGCAGTCTTCTTTGTTTCTTATTCCACTTGGACAGGTTCTGGTCTGTTCCTTGAGGATGTCTTCGTGCGAGAGCCCTTTCGCGGCCAGGGTGTCGGCAAAGCGCTGCTGCGTGAGGTGGCCGAGATCGCACGAGAGGAGGGTTATCACACAATTCGCTTGGAGGTCTTGGACTGGAACGAATCCGCGATAAAGTTCTACAAATCGCTTGGGGCTGAGTATCTCCAGCAGTTGCGGAATGTCGTTATCGGAGCGGAGGCCCTCGGTCGTCTTGGCCGCAGGTAGCGGTTTCCCAGCACGGGTCCCGGTAAGCTGGGCTTACGGGGTTCTGCTACCTAGATGGACGGTTTGCACGTAATCAGGGGACGCCGATAGAACGTGGCCGATGGCAACGATCTAATTGAACCCATAACTTTAATTTCAGTGAGGCTCTTTCGCCGTCAAGGAACCATCACTTTTAGGCAACGGTAGCACGACGTCCTCTACCCGATTCGGAGTGGTTACGAAGGTGCGCTTGCAAGGAGGCGATATTTTGCGGCTTCGTCTTTCAGTCCCAAATTTATCGAAGTGTGCTCGAGCCATTTCCAAATTTCTGCGTTTCTTATATAAGCAGCCGGAGCCTTACCTAGGACCATCTCAAATTCGGATTTTGCCTTTTGAAATTCACCGAGGAAATAGAGTACTTTCCCTAACACGCAATGTGCTCGGACATAAATGGCGGGAGGAGGATCAATACTAACAGCTCTTTCGAGCAGACCCCGTGAATCGTCTAACTTGCCAGCTCTCAAATAGCAGTAGCCAAGATGAAAAAGAGAGATAGGATCATCATTACCTCGGTCTTTTAATTCTTCCAGGATGGCCATTGAATTCTGCCACTTGCCAAGGTCCGCCAGAAAGTAAGCTCTCCTACTCTGTACTTCGTCATAGGCGTTGATAAGAGCAGGATCGTTCGGAGTGAGTTTGAATTCCTCAAGAATTTGGGAGAGTTTGTCGATTGCCTTTCCTAGCTCGCGCTGTGCCGCAAAAAGTTCCGCAACTTCTATCTCCAAGCGAATGGAGATAATGTGAAAAACGTCTTAGTCCGGAGGCCCAAGACTTGCGACGTCAACTCCTGAAAGGAGGTTGCGAATCTTAGATAGTTGGTTATTGGCTGCGTGAAAATCGTCGAGCATCGTGAGATTAGTAGTGGCTTCCAGCAAAGTCTCCGCTTTCCCTAGAATGCTATCGGTTTCCTCTGCGACCGCCATAAACGCCTCGTAGGCCTCCGCGAATCGCCCCGCTGACCTGCAAGCGATTGCTTTTTGTAGGAGACTCTTCGTCGTTTCATTCAATCTTCAGGTCTCCTTGTCACGCTATCTCACGCATGATCTACAGAGTATGCCAGCAAAGTGGAAGGCCACCAAGATTGGCCAAGATCCGGTTAGTCGCGAAACCGGAACGCTAATCACGCGAGTGACTCACGGCTGCCCGATGTCGATTACGAATGACATGGGTGTTCACAAGCTTTCGCAGCCCGTAAAAAGAACGCTGTTGCGAAAAGTGCGTAGTCGCTTTGAGCCTAGGCATTGCGGCAGGACTTATGTTCGGGTTCGGCATGGTTGCTGGACGCTTACGCCCTCCAAGGTCACGTTTCACGACTTCCGTCTCTTTTCTCTGACCGGTTATTTCGGTTTAGGACCGCTAACGAACGGGTTGCCGGGCTCGAAAAACCGCAGCAGCCGGCGTGTCTCAACGGTGATGCCGATGCGGACAGCTCTGGTAGCGCGGGTAGTCGGTTGGACCGCAGTTCCGAGCCAGAGCGGGCCATCGGCACACAGGTCGACTCCGTCCAATCGTCGATCGATGCGCAAAGCGGTGGCAAGCCGCCCGGGGCCTTTCGCCAGAAGGGTGGGTTTGTCCATTTTACGCAGCCGTTTCATTAGCTCGATGCCTTCAAGGGGCTCGATTGCGCGCAAAAGAACCCCCGCGCCTACTCCCGGTTCTTCGGCGGTGACGTTGAGCATGTAGGACGTCCCGTAGATAAAGTAAACGTAGGCAAACCCCACGCCTAGAAACAGGGATCGGTTTCTGGCGGTTCGCCCACGATAAGCGTGGCCACTGTGATCGCCGGGTGGGTAAGCCTCGGTCTCGACTATCCGCCCGCTGACGCGGTTTCGCCCGAGCTTGCGGACTATGGTCTTCCCGATGAGATACTCAGCCAGCTCACCGGTGTCCGTTGGCAAGCTGGAGCGCGGTAAGAGCTGGACATCCTGGGTGAGACGAAGCGCTGTGGGCAATCGGGGATCCCTCAACCAGTCCAATCACATCACAACGGAAACAAGAAAATCCATTGAACGAAGGTATCAAGTATCGTTCGTCAGCATCATATATTGGCGAGGACGATCGAATACCCTCATGTCCCTACTGCCATCGTCCGATTGCCAGGAGTTGACACCTCTGGTTTCATGCAGTTAACGGAGAGTGGTTACCACGGCGCGCGAGGAAAGGTCAGGAGAATGCGATGATTCGAACGAACGTTATGGCGGCGCGGTCCCGAGTGGGAACCGATGTTGGGGCCGCTACCGTCGAATCTCAATACAGAGTCGTGCGGTCGGCCACCAGCGCTCTAGCCGCGGAGGTTACGGCAGAAGATCAGATGGTCCAGTCATTTCCGGATGCCAGCCCGATGAAATGGCATCAGGCGCATACCACATGGTTTTTCGAGACGTTCGTGCTGCGTCCCTTCTGCAGAGAGTACAAGCCTTTTCGGGAAGAGTTTCGTTGGCTTTTCAACAGCTATTACAACTCTTTGGGCGAGACGATACCAGGGAAAGGCTTGCGATCGGCCTTCTCACGCCCCTCCCTTGATGAGGTTCTGGCATTCCGCGCGCACGTTGACCGGGAGATGCATAGATTTCTTGCGAATGGAGCTAATGAAGAAGCAACGCGGCGTATTGTGCTGGGCTTAAACCATGAACAACAGCACCAAGAACTCGCCATGGCGGATATTAAGCACGCCTTTTTTTCTAACCCGTTGTACCCATCATACGCAGCAACCCGCTTTCCGGAGGACAAGGGATCCCCGGTGTCCAAACAAAAGTGGCACAGTTTCGAGGGTGGATTGATCGAGATTGGTTACGCCCTGGAAGCAGCGACCGCTCTGGACTTTTGCTTCGATAACGAAACTCCGCGCCACAAGGTTTATCTAGAACCGTTTCAGATCGCAAACCGCGAAGTTACCTGTGGAGAATTCCTGGAATTCATCTTGGACGGCGGATATACACGGTCAGAACTGTGGCTCTCGGAAGGTTGGGATACCGTAAATCGCGAGGGTTGGCGCACGCCTCTCTATTGGGACGCGGACCCGGCGGACCAGACGGGTTGGCGCGTATTCACTCTGACGGGATGGCGGGTACTTTCTGCGCTTCTAGCTACGCCCGTATGCCACGTAAGTTTTTTCGAGGCCGATGCGTTTGCGCGCTGGAGAGGATGCCGGCTACCGACCGAGGGAGAATGGGAGCACGTCGCAAGGCAGACCCCTCCGCGCGGGAACCTCCTCGATACCGGCCGGCTCCATCCCACAGCAGCAAGGGGCGAAGGCATTGACCAGCTTTTTGGTGATTGCTGGGAATGGACGGCGAGTGCTTATACCGGTTATCCGGGATACAAGCCCATTCCTGGCGCACTCGGCGAATACAATGGCAAGTTTATGTCCGGTCAGATGGTTCTCCGGGGGGGATCGTGCGTCACTCCTGCGACCCATATTCGCGCGACGTATCGGAATTTCTTTCCGCCTGCAACGAGATGGCAGTTTACGGGCATTCGCCTGGCGAGCTGAAAGGATTCTACTGCATGCGAACCTACGCTAGTGTATTGGACGTAGAGCGAACCACAACCGCGGAAGCGCAGCACGCGCTGACTCATGCGGTTCTCCGCGGTTTAAGCAGAAGGCCACGGTCGCTGCCACCCTGGATGTTCTACGATGCAGAGGGTTCGCGCCTCTTCGAGCGCATCACGACTCTTCCGGAGTACTACCCCACACGTACGGAGAGAGCGATCCTGGCGACCAACGCGGACGCGATCATTGCAGCGGTCGACGGCGACGCATCGTCATCGCTGCGTCTTGTCGAGTTGGGGGCTGGCACAGCCGCAAAAACCGTCATTCTGCTGGAAGCCGCATTACGCGTTTCGGGGGCTGTCTCGTACGTGCCGGTGGACGTCTCGTCGGACGCCCTGGAGGTGGCTTGTCAAAACATCGCATGTGCGTTGCCGGAGGTGCGCATACAACCCGTCGTACGGAACTATACAACTCAACCGTTGCAACTCACGTCGTTTGATGGTCCAACACTCGGGCTGTACATTGGCTCAAGCATCGGCAACTTTTCGCCTGACGACGCGCGAGCGATCCTGCAACGTTTAGGTTCCCAGCTTCGAGAAGGGGATGCGCTTTTGCTCGGAACAGACATGGTGAAAGATGTATCCACTCTCCTGGCAGCGTACGACGACGCCGAGGGAATCACCGCCAGGTTCAATCAGAACGTTTTGCGGCGGGTTAATAGAGAGCTGGGAGCCAATTTCGACGTCGACCGCTTTTGCCATCGCGCGCTTTGGAACTCTACAGAGTCTCGCATCGAGATGCACCTGGAAAGCACAAAAGACCAGGATGTCAGTATTCGGAACGCGGCGCTTGACCTCCACTTCACACGATTCGAGACCATTCATACCGAGAATAGTTATAAGTTCACGGACGAAAGCATTCGAGCCCTCGTCGGAGACGCCGGTTTTCAGGTGGAAAGGGCCTGGAAAGATGGCCGCGATTGGTACACGGTCACGCTCGCCTGCCTCCGATAGCGCTCGCGCGGTTATGTAGTGGTTGAACGATCCCGAAGGCATTGTCGATACTTTCGTTCAATTGCTTTTTGCCAACTCCGCTGTATAAATCGGAAGTGCTCAACGTGCGGTCGAAAGAAACCGAGGGCAAGAAGCAAAAACGGCGGTAGGGCGTCATGATCGGATAGGAGGAGGACCAATGAGCGAATTGGGTGACTTTCGTTCAAGAAAAATCCTAATGAACAATGGCAGGAGTATTCCTGCCCTCGGATTCGGCACTCTCATTCCCGACCCAGCCGCTACAATCACGGGGACCAGAGATGCACTGGAAGCTGGTTTCCGAAGTTTCGATTGCGCGGAACGATATGGGAACGAGCGAGAAGTTGGGCAGGCGTTGCGCACGGGACTTGCCGCCGCCGGGCTCGCTCGGGAAGATATTTTCGTGATCACTAAACTGTGGAACACCAATCACCGCCCCGATCGCGTCGAGCCCGCATTCGAGGCAAGTCTGGACAGGTTAGGGCTCGCATACCTCGATCTCTATCTCATTCACACTCCATTCGCATTTCAGCCTGGGGACAATCAGGATCCACGAGATCAGAGCGGCAATGTACTCTACGACCAGAACGTGAGCTTGCTCGACACCTGGCAGGCGCTCGAGACTCTTGTGGACCATGGCAAGTGCCGCGCCATCGGGTTGTCAGACATCACCTTGGATCGAGCACGACACATCTATGAATCCGCGAGAATCAAGCCGGCAGTGGTTCAGGTAGAATCGCATCCCTATCTACCGGAGAGCGAGCTACTGGAGTTCTGCAAAGAAAAAGGCATTGTGTTTTTGGCATTTGCCCCGCTGGGCCATGGGATAAAGCCGGGACTGCTGGAGGATCCAGTCATTTCGGCGATCGCCGCGCGAATTGGAAAGAGCCCGGCACAGGTGCTGCTCGCTTGGGCCGTCCAGCGAGGCACCGCTGTGCTGACCACGCCTAAGTCTGCAGCTCGGGCGAGGGAAAATTTCGATATCTCGGACCTTCCCGAAGACGCGTTCGACGAAATCAATCGAATTCAGACCAGACAGCGTCTGAATCCGGTAGTGGGCACCGGCGTCCCAGGGTTTATCCCGAGCAAAGCCGATCGCAAAAGCGCTGCGCACTGAGAACGTCACAATGTCGCGATCCCGGTGCGTTGGGCGTATCGAACTGGGGTTTGCCACGGCCGGTCGGCGCATTGTGGTGGACCTATGAAAGCAGCAAGAATGATTAGCCTGCTATGAAGAAAAACTTTGATGCGATCGTCATCGGAAGTGGGCAATCCGGGCCTTTCTTGGCCGCACGGCTGGCTGCCGCCGGGCAACAGGTGTCTTTGATCGAGCGCAACCGGTTCGGTGGAACGTGTGTGAATACCGGTTGCATCCCCACGAAGAGCCTGGTTGCTTCCGCTTACAATGCCCATATGGTACGTCGGGCTTCGGATTTTGGAGTGCAAGTGGATGCGCCGCCACGCGTTGACATGAAGCGAGTGAAAGCACGCAAGGAGGAAATCGTCGGAAAGTCGCGAAGCGGCTTGGAGACATGGCTCAAGAACACACCGAACTGCACGATCTACAACGGCCACGCTCGATTTCAATCGCCGAAGGAGGTTGTCGTCGGTGAGGATATACTGACGGCGCCACAGATTTTTATCAACGTGGGAGGGCGCGCCGCCATACCACGAATTCCCGGCGTGTCAGAGACACCTTTTCTCACTAACTCCACTCTGTTGGACCTCGACGTTCTGCCCACACACCTTGTTATTGTCGGCGGTGGCTATGTCGGTCTGGAATTCGCGCAGATTTTCCGCCGCTTCGGCAGCGACGTATCGATCGTAGAAAAGGCGCCGCGCCTTATTGGCCACGAAGATGAGAAAGTATCCGCCGAAGTGCAGCGTATCCTCGAGCAGGAAGGGATAAACGTACGCGTCAACGCAACGTGCATCGAGTTGACGCGAGCTGGGAAGGCAGAAGTTGGCGTGCGGCTGGACTGCACCGGAGTCGCACCTAAGGTGATTGGTTCACATCTGTTGCTGGCCATGGGCCGTACACCGAATACCGAGGACCTCGGCTTAGAAAAGGCTGGAGTCGCGCGCGACGACCAAGGATACATTCTGGTAGACCATCAGTTGCGCACCAATGTTCCAGGTATCTGGGCGCTGGGCGATTGCAATGGGCATGGAGGATTCACCCACACCTCTTATAATGATTTCGAAATCGTTGCGGCAGATTTGCTTGATCACGAGTCGCGGAGCGTCACGGACCGTATCAAAGCGTATAACCTCTACATCGATCCGCCCCTCGGGCGCGTGGGCATGACCGACCGTGACGCCCTCGGATCCGGCCGGCGCGTTCTGAAGGGCTCACGGCCCATGACTCGTGTGGGCCGGGCCGTGGAGAAGGGCGAAAGCCAGGGATTCATGGAAATTTTGGTGGATGCAGACTCCAAGGAGATTCTTGGCGCAACTATTCTTGGTACCGGAGGCGATGAGGCGATCCATTGTGTCCTGGACCTGATGTATGCGCGTGCCCCATATACAGTGATGCAGAGGGCGATGCACATTCATCCGACAGTGTCTGAGCTGATTCCCACTCTCCTCGGTGAATTGCAGCCTCTTGTTGCCATGCGTTCAGATTGTCGTTAGGGTATTTTCTCTAAATGCTCTCGGCAACGACCGCCGTCATGTAGGACTGGCAAAGAAGCACGAGTTGCTCTTTTGCTTTGCGCACCGTCGCAGGCGCGAGTTCATTCGCTCCTGCCTCCAGCATCGCCCGCATCGCACCAGTCATGGCTACCTTCACGAGACAGCGGACACAGCCAAGTAATTGCCGTAGCCGACTATCATCGTTGAGCCAACCAGAACCAGCAAGCTGCAAGCAACGAGAAACTTCGTCCGTGGGCCGGTACCATTCCATTCTTTTAGTGCAATACCCCAGAGCGTGCTGAAGATAATGATGCTGGCCATGTGCAGCGTCCAGCTGGAAAATTTGTAACGCCCCATCTGTGTTTCGCCCATGGTGTAAAAGAAAAACTGCAGATACCAGGTTGTTCCCGCCAGGGCCGAAAAGAAATAATTGGAAGCCATCGGAACTTTGGCACCTGTGGTGCTCGGTTCGCTGGAAAGTTCTGCCATCTCTTCTGCGGGTGCGTCGGTGGCATTCTCCAGAATGGGCTCGGAGGCTCGTGCCGACTGTTGATCACTAATCCGTGAGGAAAAGTATTGATAGAAGGTGCGGTTTCGAATGTTTAGCAGTGCGCACCAAATGAAATTCGTGGTGAATCCTCCGAGCAGCAAGATCACCAGAACCGGCAAACCTTGCCAGAGTGTCTTGGTTCCGTGATGGATCGCCAACGCCTTGATTGGATCGCCAGCCGCCAAGCCATATGCAAAACAGGCGCTCATCACTCCGGAGAATGTAGCCAGGAAGAGTCCTTTTTTCAGATTGAATTCCTTGATGGCGGCACGTTTCGCTGCCTCTGACATTTCGTGCTCCTTCGAAATGCCGGCCGCTCCCGCCAGCGCGATGCCAAACAGGCAAACCAAAACGCCGAACAAGATCGTACGTCCCGAGTGCGTCCCTAAAACTTCTGCTGTGAATTGGCCCCGGAAGATCGGTGGAATAAGGGTTCCGAACGCCGCCGTATATCCGAGCGCCACCGCCATGCCGAGCGACATTCCCAGGTAGCGCATGGTGAGGCCGAAAGTGAGTCCGCCGATGCCCCACAAAACACCGAAAGTGTAAGCCCAGAACACGCTGCTGCGGGGCGCCTCGTGCAGCACGCCACTTAGGTCGTTGGTCATCACGCATGCCAGGATCCAGGGTGCGATGATCCAGCTGAAAAAGCCGCCAACCAGCCAGTACGTCTCCCAAGCCCAATTCTTTACCCTGCGAAACGGAACGTAGAAGCTTCCCGAAGCTAGCCCACCAAGCCAATGAAATAAGACGCCAAGAAGCGGGTTGGATCCCAAGAAATCATCCTTTCCGAACGCACCGCTAACGAAAAGTTCCCATCGCCAGGACCTTACTCTATTGCATTCGCTCCATGAGGGCAGTATCGTTTTTTCAGGGCCGTTGCGCGATCGTTCATCGACGGAATTTTGCTCTTAATTGGATTAAGGACCATGAAGACCCAGGAACAACTGCGCTACCTTGAAGATCTTTGGGACGACCGGATCGCGCGGGATCTGGATCCACCCGAACTTCTTCGCTATCGCTCGAATCTCCTCGGTTCCGACCTGCGCATCACCAATTTCGGTGGCGGTAACACCAGTTCTAAAATCGTGGGAACCGACCCGTTGGACGGCTCCCAACAGTCTGTCTTGTGGATCAAAGGCAGCGGCGGCGACATTGGCAGCATTCAACGTGGCGGATTCGCGACGCTGTATATGAACAAATTGCGTGCGCTGGCTAATCGCTACAGGGGTGTCCAAGCCGAAGACGAAATGGTGGAAATGTACCCGCTGTGCGCCTTTGGCAGCAACACAGTTGCCGCTTCCATTGACACTCCACTTCACGGGTTTTTGCCTTTCGCCCATATCGATCATCTGCATCCTGATTGGGGAATCGCGCTCGCGGCTGCCGCGAACGGCCGCGAGAAGATGGAGGAATTCAATCGCACGTTTGGCCACAAGTTGATTTGGCTGCCGTGGCAGCGGCCCGGATTCGAACTGGCGATGATGTTACGCGAAGCCATCGATAAAACCCCCGATGCCGACGGGCTGGTCTTAGGGGGCCATGGCTTGTTCACATGGGGAGAAACGCAGCGCGACTGCTATCTCAATACGCTCACGATCATCGACCAACTGGGACAGTTTGTTCTCTGCCATGTCGAGAAGGCCGATGCCGGTTTGTTTGGTGGACCCGCCTGCTCTACCCTGTCCAACCACCGCGAACTCGCGTGTGACTTATTCCCATTTTTGCGTGGCAGGGTGTCGCGGAATCGACGCATGATTGGGCACTTTAACGATTTGCCTGAAGTATTGCGCTTTGCGAACTCCGCCGAAGCTAAATCGTTCGCGCATCTCGGAACCAGTTGCCCGGACCATTTCATTCGCACGAAGATCCGGCCGCTTTTTGTGCCTTGGCAGCCCTCCGATGATTTGCTCGTACTAAAAAAAGAAATCGAGCTTGCCCTTGACCGTTATCGCAACGAGTACCGTGCATATTACGAGCGGTTCGCGCAACCGGACTCACCAAAAATGCGCGATGCCAGTCCTACGGTCGTTCTTATTCCGGGAATCGGCATGTTCAGTTTTGGAAAAACGAAAACTGAGGCGCGGATCACCGGAGAGTTCTACACCAACGCGATCCACGTCATGGAAGGTGCCAGTGCTCTCGGCTCCTCCTTTCAGCCCCCGCCCGTTCTGCCGCAAGCTGGACCGGCAGCGGGTACGGAGGCCTTTACCGTTTTCCGCAACTATGTGGCGCTACCTCCCTCCGAAGCATTCCGAATTGAATATTGGAAGCTGGAAGAGGCGAAAATCCGCCGGCAGCCGCTCGAAAAGGAACTGAGCCGACAAATATGCCTGGTGGTCGGCGGTGGAAACGGCATCGGTCGAGAAACCGCCTTGCAAGCCGCACAAAAGGGAGCGCACGTGGTACTCGCCGATAAGGCGGCAGATGCGGCGCAGTTTGCTGCGGAAGAGACCCGCAAAATGTCCGGCAAAGAAACAGCAATTTCGGTTGTCTTAGACGTTCGTCAACGCGAATCGATTGTTCGGGCGCTTCGTGAAGCAGTGGCGAACTACGGAGGCATCGATATCCTGGTGGTCAGCGCCGCAATCTTCCCCTCATCTACCGACGGTAAGATCAGTGATGAGCAGTGGGCGCAGACTTTCGATATTAATGTGACCGCGAATCATCGGCTGTTGGATGAGATTTCCAAGATTTTTCAGGAGCAGGACCTGACGGCGAGTGTGGTATTGGTGAGTTCCGCTAACGCTGTGGTCGCAAAGCGCGGAAGCGAGGCGTATGACGCCAGCAAGGCCGCGCTCAGCCATTTGCTCAGAGAATTCGCGGTCGCCCTGGCGCCCAAGGTGCGCGTCAACGGAATTAGTCCGGCCACCGTTGTGAAAGGCTCCACGATGTTTCCGCGAGATCGTGTGATCGCTTCGCTCAGGAAGTATGGCCTCCCTCATGATGAATCCGCCTCTGACGATGAATTGCGGACGTGCCTTGCAAAATTCTATGCCAAGCGCACGCTCACGCACCGGCCTATTGAACCAACGGACTGCGCTGCGGCCATTTTATTTCTTGCCGGTCCGCAGTCTGGCTGTACCACCGGTCACCTGATTCCGGTCGACGGCGGATTGGTGGAGGCGTTCCTTCGATAGCGGGCAATGCGCCCGACGGGTGGCTGATCTCCTCAATGAACGGAATTTATGAAGCCGGCGACGAATCGGAAGGCAACTGTCGCAGTCGATCTGGGTGCGCAGAGCTGTCGTGTTTCTCTGTTGCGATGGCAGGGGGAAGTGCCCGTCGTTCAAGTGACTCATCGGTTTGGCAACGCACCCATATGCACGGAGCTGGGCTGGTGTTGGGATATCGAACGGATCGTTGCTGAGGTGCAGACCGGGCTGCAGCGGTGTGCCGAATTGGCGGGCGAGGGGATCGCGACGGTTGCGGTAGACGGCTGGGCGGTTGACTACGTGCGCTTGGCTCGCGACGGGAAGCCGGCCGCGCGTCCGTTCTGTTATCGCGACGAGCGTACCGAGGAAGCTGAGCGCGCTGTGCACGCGATTGTGTCGCCGGAACGGCTGTACGGAGAAACTGGAATTCAAATCCTCCGGCTGAATACCATTTATCAGCTTTACGCAGACAAACTGTCCAACCACTTTCCGGAGTATCCATGGGTCAACTTGCCGGAGTATGTTACCTACTGTCTCTCCGGACGGCGTGCAGCGGAATTTACAAATGCAACGCACACGGGGCTGGTCGAACTCGGGAAGTCACGGTGGAACCGTGCGTTGTTCGAAGAACTGGGTTTGTATTTATCAGCGGCGCCCGAAATCATCCCGACAGGCACACTGGCAGGCCCGCTTGTCGCGGAATTCGCTAGGCATCCCTCCTTGTCGGCCACGCTAGTGATTTTCCCCGCGTGTCATGACACGGCTTCCGCCATCGCTGCGATTCCCGCCGTGGGAGACGATTGGGCATTTATAAGTTCGGGTACATGGTCGCTTGTCGGAACGGTTTTGGATTCGACCTGCACGACAGAGCCCGCGCGCCGCCTGAATTTCACGAACCTCGGCGGTGTCGGCAATAAAAACTGTCTCCTGAAGAATGTCAACGGCATGTGGCTTTTGCGGGAATGTCTGAACGAGTGGCACGAACTTGGACACAGATGGACCATGCCGCAGATTGTCGACAGTTGCCGCTCGCTTGCGGCGCCTTGCGCGTGCATCGACGTTGACGCACCAGAGTTAATGGCGCCCGGCCAGATCACCCAAAAGATCAACAGACAGCTTGAGCAGGCTGGCCAACCAACTTTCGGTTTCTCCAGCGAAGATTGCCTTTCGTTAGCGAACCTGATCTTTCATAGCCTTGCAGCCCGCTATGCCCAGGTTCTGTCTGACGTCACATCACTGACAAATAAGAAACTAAAGCGTCTGTTCATTGTGGGTGGCGGAAGTAAGAACACATATCTGAATGCGCTCACCGCAAAGCGGACGGGGTTGGAAGTGATTCCTGGGTCTGCGGAAAGCACCACCATCGGGAATCTCGCGATCCAACTCGCGGCTTCCGAGGAAGGGCTCGCAGTTTCTTCCGACGGAGTTTCCGCCGGGGCTGTGGGAAGATGGGCAGAGCTTCTGACGCGACATACGGATAGTTTCTCGGAACATTGCGCGCCCTATTGAGGACACCATGAACGACAAGCACGCAGAACTGGGGTGGAAGGCTCTCGATCGGCTGAAAATCGAGCTTCCTTCATGGGGATTTGCCAACACCGGCACGCGGTTTGGAAAATTCATCCAGCCGGCGGCTGCGACTACGATTGAAGAGAAGTTTAGCGACGCTGCGCAAGTACACACGTTGACTGGAGCGGCTCCGACGCTCGCGTTACATGTCTTGTGGGATCTGCCGGCTGGTCTTGCGGATGTAGAGAAGGTCGCGGAACTGTCAAAGAAGACAGGGATACAGGTCGGGTCCATCAACCCCAACGTTTTTCAGGACCAGGATTACAAATATGGCTCCCTGGGAAATCCAGACCGGGCGATTCGGCGCAAGGCTCTTGATCACATTCTCGATTGCGTGCGTATTGCAGAGGCCCTCAGCTCGCGCGACGTCTCTCCGTGGTTTGCCGACGGTTCAAACTATCCGGGCACGCAGAATATCCGGCAACGCATCGGATTTTTCGAAGAAGGGCTAAAAGAGGTGCACCGCGCGCTGAAGCCCAGCCAGCGATTGCTGATCGAATACAAGCCCTTCGAGCCGGCGTTCTATCACACCGACGTTGCGGACTGGGGCATGGCCTATCAGCTTGCCAAGGCTGCGGGCCCGCAGGCGTTCGTGCTCGTGGACACGGGGCATCACTATCAAGCGCAGAATATTGAGCAAATCGTTGCGTGGCTGCTTCACCAGCACAGGATCGGCGGGTTCCACTTTAATGACCGGCGCTATGCCGACGACGATCTCACCCTCGGCTCCATCGATCCGTATCAGATTTTCCGAATTTTTCACGAAATTCACTTCTATGAATCGGAAAAAGACGCTGTCGCGGATATCGCCTATATGGTTGATCAGAGTCACAACCTCAAAGGAAAAATCGAGGCGATGATTCAGACGGTCTGCGCCGCGCAAGAACTTTACGTGAAGGCGGCATTGGTCGACCACGCTCGCCTGCAGAACCATCAGCAGAAGTGTGAACTGGTGGAAGCGGAAGAGACCTTAAAGGGCGCGTTCTGGCTGGATGTCCGGCCCATCATCGCCGAATGGCGGAAGGCCAAAAATCTACCCGTGGATCCCCTCTCAGCATTCCGGCAAGGCGGATATCTTGAGCGCGTCACCCGAGAGCGAAGCGAGCGCCATCGTGATGCAACCGCCAGTTACGCCTGACACGCCGGTCCTTTACGCGAACCGTGCAAAAATGCTAGGCTGCGCGCAGTAACTCTCGAGAGCCGAGAGGATTTGCCGGATCCCCGCCACCGTTTGTCCTCACCGAGAGACTACTGACTTCACACACAATCTAGGGGGCGTCATGGTTTGCTCCACGCTGCGTCTGGTTCTCTGTTCCATTTTTCTGTGTCTGATGGTCGTCGTGTCTACCGTGCCGGTTTGTGCCCAGAGCGATGCGGTGATTACGCCTCCCGCCAAACGCTTGATTGCCGATTACGGTTACTGGAGCCGCACGCAAACTCCGTCCTATAGTGCCGATCAAATCCCCTTCAAGAAACTTACTCACATCAATCACGCCGGAGTCGGCTTCGACGCCAACGGCAACCTCGACGTTCCGTCTGGGTTCTTAGAGAGGGAACTCCTGAATAGAGGACACAAGAACGGCGTAAAGGTGCTGTTGCTGCTTGGTGGGGATTTCGTCGGAGTAGAAGGAACGAATGGCGCCCTGGAGAAGCTGTTGAAAAACATCAAGGACTTCATCACAGAATATGGTTACGACGGCATCGACATCGATTGGGAGTACCCTTCGAGCTCCGCGGACGCCGCCTTTTTCCGCAGCCTGCTCCTCGGTTTGCGGTCAGAGCTTCCATCGCCTTACCTTATCTCTGCAGATGTTGCGCCATGGGGAGGTGATGGTTACGACTTCCCCGATACGAAGGGCTTGGTGGATTACTTCAACGTGATGACTTACGATTGCGCCGGGCCTTGGACCGACTCCGCGCAGCTCAACTCTGCTATCTTTCCCGACCTCAATGATCCCGAGCCTTACAACTGCGAACCGGGGGGAAGCGTGAAAGAGGCGATCGATATTTACGTCCAGGATTTGAAAATCGCTAAGGCCAAGCTGAATATAGGTACGCCGTTCTACGGTTACTTCTACCATAAGGCCGATGCCCTCTGGGGCTTTTGTCCAAACGAAGATTGTTCGAATTCTGTCGACTATCTCAACTACGGGACGGACTTTAAGCCACTCATCAACCAGAAGGGCTGGCGAACCTACTACGACCCCTATTCCCTGGTTCCTTACATGGTGCGAGAGGATGGTAAGCCTGGATTCATTACTTATGATGATCCATCCTCGACGTTCTATCGGGTTTGGTATACGGACTGGGCCCGGGGTTTGGGCGGCACCTTCATCTGGGAACTGGATGCCGATTACGACGGCCAGACGCAGGACCTGCTCGAAGCCGCCTATAACGCGAGCTTGCCGCAAACCAAATAGCGAGCGGAGTTATCGCCGAGGTCGCGCCAATCGACCGACGGGGAGTCGTATGATGTCTCCCCAGTTCATGCCCATGTCTGGTTCGATCCCTTGATTGCTGGAAGACGGCTCTCAACCGGCTTTCCGCCCCAATGGGCAGGTAGTACAGGACTTCTATGTATATGAAAATACATGGAATAAAAAAAGGACCTGTACCTTTCTCACATTGAACCACGCTGCTCTGACTGCCTATAATTTACTACCCAACCCTGTCGGAAAACGGGCCAAAAAACAAAGCGGACACCCAAGGCGTGGGGTTCCTTTGCACTCGGAGGCGGGCAAGCTAGGTCTTCCTGAGGGATTATGAAAACGATACTGAAACTGTCGCTTCTCGCACTTCTATTCCTGCCCGTCGCGCAAGCCCAAGGCCCTTTGGTGGCTGGCATGGGGCCGGTCGTCGAGGCGGGCGTCGGCTACAGCTACACCAAGGCGGATCTGCCCTCCGGAAGCAATCTCGGGATGAACGGCGTTCAACTGATTGGAAACGCCGACTTCACAAAACGTCTCGGTATCAAGGCCGAAGTTGGCTATTCTCGATCGTTCGATGTTTTTAGTTCTGGGCACAGTGCCGACCTGCTGACCTACATGGCAGGGCCAGTCTTTTATCCCGTGCGCAACACAAAAATGAATGTTTTCGCCCATATCCTGCTTGGTGGCGCCAGGGAAACGGGAGTTAACTATGAGGCGAACGGGCAAATCGTCCTCGGGTTTGTGAACAAGTTCGCTTGGGCAGGAGGAGGTGGGTTCCAGTACCGCATCTCCCGTTCACTTTCTATTCGCACTGGGGTCGACTATTTGCGTACCTCGTACTTCGACTCCACCATCGCGGTTAAAGGTCAGACGAATCTCAGGCCATCTGTCAGCCTGATTTACACCTTCGGCGAGCGCGAATAGCGTTCTGTCGCCCCAGAGTTTTTTCTGCTTCTCTGCGAATCCGCTGATACTTCTCTGGACTGCATCCGTAGATCATTTTGTCGATGAATATTCACTTGCGGGCTCGCAACCGCGAAGGATTACGATGGATGTCGACCATCTGACATTTGCACAAGCATGGGAATGGTCCGCACGGCTTTGGCAATTGCTTTTGATCGTCTGGCTCTTGCTATGGTTTGGAATGAAACGGGCCAAGAAGCGCGAAGCATGGACGGAGCGGCTTCAACATACGGTATTGGTCTTGCTGGGCTTCTGGTTGCTATTCGGAGGGCTTCGACATTGGGCGTGGCTCAACGATCAATTCTTGGCGAGCGCTGCACGGGTTTGGCTCGTGGGCTTGGTTCTAACGGCGGCCGGCATCGGCATTAGCATCTGGGCCCGGCTCAGCTTGGGTTCTAACTGGAGCGGTACAGTGACACTGAAAAAGGACCATCAACTGGTCCGCCAGGGGCTTTATCACTGGATCAGGCATCCCATATACACCGGGATTCTTCTGGCGATGCTCGGGACCGCGGTAATCCTGGGAGAGGTTCGCGGACTGGTTGGGCTCGCGCTGGTTTTAATTGCGTTTTATTTTAAAGCGCGAAGAGAAGAGTGCTTCCTGCGCCAGGAGTTTGGGGCGGACTTCGAAGATCACGCAAGCCATACCGGAATGTTTCTGCCGAAACTCCTCTAATTGTTAATCGTTGATTGCCTGATACGCCAGTTCGTGCACTTGGCGATCTAACTGCAAATCCCCAGTTGGGTGCAACTGTCCCATAAAAATCACAATCATGTCTTCTTTGGGATCGATGGAAAATGCCGTGTAAAAGAAGCCACCCCAGCTATACGCGCCTGGGGTCCCTAGCTCGCCGAGAGGCTCTTTCACTCCTTCGATGCCGAACCCTAACCCAAACGCCTGATCCGGTGCGATCTTTCCCAATTGGTCATGCGTCATTAGCTCAACCGATTTCCGACTTAGTATTCTCGAGTTGCCGAGTTTTCCTCCAGAAAGGATCATCTGGCAGAACCGCGCATAGTCCATCGCTGTTGAACTCAGCCCTCCGCCTCCGGAAAACAGTTTTCTTGGAGGGCGGTACGGATAATCGGCAGAATACGAAAAATCGCCTTCAGTAATCGGCGTCTCCGGAAATCGCTGCAAGCCCTTCTTTGGATAATAGGTGTAGGCTGCCGCCAGACGGTCCATTTTGTTGTCTGGAATGAAAAAATACGTATCCTTCATGCCCAGCGGTTCGAAAATATGTGTGCGTAGAAATTCGTCAAATGGCATTCCCGAAACCACTTCTACCAGGCGCCCTAGAACGTCCACGCTCAAGCTATATTCCCAACGTTCTCCCGGACTAAAGAGCAGAGGGAGCTTCGCCAGCCGCGCGACACTGTCCGCGATGGTTCCCTCGTACGGAAGCAGACCGCTTGCCACGTTCGCTTGCTTGTACAGCGGCCCAAGATCGGCATTCCAGTTATAGGTCAGCCCCGACGTGTGTCGAAGGAGATCGCGAATCGTAATCTCGCGCGTCGCCGGAATCGTGTACGGTTGGGCGCCATTCGCTGGCTTGACATACACTTTCGGATTCTTGAATTCCGGTAGATATTTCGAGATCGGGTCTTCCAAAAGGAAATAACCCTGCTCGTAGAGCATCATCACCGCGGTGCTCGTTATGGCCTTTGACATCGAGCAGATGCGAAAGATCGCGTCCGGCCGCATCTCCTGACCCGCCTCGCGATCCCGCATCCCCTGAGCTTTGAAATACGCAATCTGTCCATGCCGTACCACCAATGTCACCGTTCCTGCGATCCGCTTGTCGTCAATATCTTTCTGTACGGTTTTGGTAATGCGCTCAAGTCGTTCTGAAGAAAGCCCCAGGGATTCTGGCTTTGCCGTCGGCAGTTCCTGTGCCGCAACAGAAAATGCGAGCAGGAATACAACGCACGAAAACGCGGGGACACTTAGTCTTCGAGTCATGACCGGGCACGCTCCTCGAGTTCGGAATGGATTTCGTAGGGAAATCGCGCAACCAGGCGCGATTCTACAACAGTTCCGTATTGCGGGGGCAGGATGGGGGTCTCTTGCGAACAACGCAACCCGGCCCGGCACGCCGCAAGGACGTGCCGGGCTCTCTGAACCAAACGGGCTAAGCCTCTTCTTCCACCAGCGCTTCTCCGTGAGCCGCTTTGTGCGCCGCGATCACCTTTTCTGCAAGCTCGTTAGGCACGTAGTCGTAGTGGGAGTATTCCATGGAATAAGTGGCGCGGCCCTGGGTCATGGAAGTCAAATCCGTGGCATAGGAAAGCATCTCCGCAAGCGGCACCATGGCTTTCACAATCACGTTGTGGCCTCGCGATTCGCTTCCTTCGATCCGTCCGCGACGAGAGCTCAGGTCCCCCATCAGATCGCCGGAGAATTGGTCCGGCGCATAGACTTCCACGTGCATCACGGGCTCCAGCAATGATGGTCGCGCCTGCTTCATGGCTTCTTTGTACGCCAACGATCCGGCAATCTTGAACGCAATGTCCGAGGAATCGACGTCGTGATATTTGCCGTCATACAGCGAGGCCCGGAAGTCCGTCATCGGAAATCCCGCAAGATGGCCGCGTGCTGCGGCGTCACGAATGCCTTTTTCCACCGACGGGATCCAGTTCTTCGGAATTGCGCCTCCGAAAATATCGTCCACAAATTCGATGCCTTTACCGCGCTCCAAAGGCTCGAACTTCACGCGGCAAACGCCGAATTGGCCGTGTCCACCGGATTGTTTCTTGTGTTTACCCTCGGCATCGGCCTTGCCGCGGATGGTTTCGCGATACGGCACCTTTGGCGGTTTGAGGGTCAGGTTGACGTTGTAGCGCTTCTGCAACTTGGCAACTACTACTTCCACGTGCTGCTGGCCGTTTCCCGCGAGCAGGAATTCCTTCGTCTGAGGATCGCGAGAAAAACGGAGCGCCGGATCTTCTTCCATGATCTTGTGAATGGCGACACCGATTTTGTCTTCGTCTGCGCGACTCTTGGGTTCCACAGCAAAGGTGATGGAGGGCTCCGGCAAATTTGCAGGAGCATAGAAGATGGGGGCGGTCCTGTCGCCTAGCGTATCCCCGGTAACGGTTTCCTTCAGTTTCGCTATCGCTCCAATATCGCCGGCGTGCAGTTCTTGTATCTCTGTCAATTGCTTGCCCTGAACAACCATGGTGTGCTGCATCCGTTCGGGCACGTTGCGATTGAAATTCTGCACGGTGGCATCGTTCTTGAGAACACCACTTTTCACCTTGAAATAGTTGATACGTCCGGCAAAGGCGTCCGCCAGCGTTTTGAAGATAAACAGCGAAAGGGGCTGGCCATCATCGTATTTTCTGTCGATGCGGTCACCTTTTCCGCCTGGTTCTTTGTACCCAACTTGCGCGTGTTCGTCCGGGTGCGGGAAAACGTCAGCGAGAAATGTCAGAAGGCTTGAGTTACCGATGTTGCGGCTCGAGGAAATCATCAGCACCGGAACGATCTTTTCCGCCACAATCGCTTTGCGCACGGCGGGAATCAGATCCTGGATCGGAATTGTTCCTTCGCGGAAAAACTCCTCCATCATTTCGTCATCGCCTTCCGCGATCATCTCCACCAGCTTCTCGTGCGCTTCTTCTGCGTCGTCCTTCAGCGCGTCAGGTATATTTTCGATGGCGGCTTTGCCGTCCCCATCGGGCGTGTAAATGTGCGCCTTCATCGAAACCAGATCAATCACTCCGCGAAATCCCTTTTCGCTTCCAATCGGCATCTGCAGGGCTACCACTTGCCGCCCAAAAACTTCGACCAGCGATTCCATGGAGCGTTCGAAGCTGGAGAGTTCCCGATCCATCCAGGTCAACACAAACGCCCGCGGAATATCGTACTCCGCGCAATAGTCCCAAACCTTTTCAGTGGTCACCTGCGCTCCCACGTGCGCATCCACAACGATCAATGCCGCATCCGCCGCCACCAGCGATGCCTTGGTCTCCGTAATAAACGTGGAATATCCCGGAAGATCGATCAGGTTAATTTTGACGGTGTTTCCCGAGCATAGCGTGCACGGCCATTCGGCATTGGCTAACCCGGTCTGGATCGATATTTTCCGAGTGATCTCTTCTTCATCCCAGTCGGTCGTCGTGGTTCCTTCCGCAACTTTGCCAAAGCGCTGGGTGGCTCCGGCGGTGAACAATAACGACGACACCAGTTGCGTCTTGCCGGTGCCGCCGTGACCTACAATGCCAACGTTTCTGATGTCCTTGGTGGGATAGATTTTCATATAGACCTCCGCGAATGAGTGGCTGACAAGCTCACCGGGCGATGGTCCGCCGACAAAAATCAGGCGCGGGCCCGCGCCTGGCGAATTGGCAGATATTTTGAAGGAGAGCGCGGCCCTACCTGGGTCCCGCGATGCGGGGCGAAGGAGAAACGAACAATGTCCCTGGTCCGCTCTTCTTAACGCCGCGATGCTAGCATAGAGCATCGCACCCGGCAATGATTGGAAACTTCAGTGGTTTGCCGGAGCGAAGTCCGCAAAGAGGCTTTGAGTGCCAGACGGCTGAATCGTAATCAATCGCGCGATGGAGCCGGTACCAGCACAGGTGACCAGGATTCGATGCAGCCCGGCGGTCAATTTCAGAGTTGCGGGAGGATTCCCCACGTCTGTGCCGTCCACGAAAATCGTGGCTGAATGGAGGTTGGAAGTGACTGTAAGGGAACCGAAGTGATCGAAGTTAGGCGGCGTTGTGGCAGCGGTCCCCGTTGCAGCCGATTCTGTGTCCATCGATTTCACCGGAGCAGCGGGGCTGCCCACGTCTTCCGCCGAGAAACTCTTCGGCGATTGTAACGTTGGGGCGTTGGCAGCTTCATTCCTCGTAGTTCCCGGCTGCAACTCGGGATAGAAACGCGCTAGCACACGAAGCAGGTCTCCGGAACTCAATGCAAAACCAATTCCAGTTACGTTCTTGCGGATCACCTTCAGGGTATTGAGCCCAATCA